>Ga0209367_1001356_pt1 | contig 29763 bp, 16 predicted proteins | sample WorMetLIZISLAND2_FD_187412 | JGI IMG/M metagenome (GOLD analysis project Ga0209367, IMG submission 187412) | Marine gutless worms symbiont microbial communities from Max Planck institute for Marine Microbiology, Germany - Olavius geniculatus... ...
GTACTATACAAACAACGCCAGCAACTTCTTTCTCTACTGTCTGGCTGGATCGCGCTTCCGTCGAGCTATGTCTCAGATGTTCCGCTGCCAGCCGAGACACGAAAGTCGTTCTGGAGCATCGGCGGCTGGGCAGCCAGCGAACAGATGTAGGATCGAGATGAACGATAAAGCGCGCAAAACGGTGGAGGCTCCTCTCATCTCAACTGTTCCGGCTCCAGAGGCTGGTCGCTGCATCACCCTGTCCACTAACGCGACGATGCGTGCGTTGGTAGACTGAAAGTTCGGCCACCGAACGTGCTACTGGAATCCTGCTTTACTTGCGTCACAAAGCTCACTGTAGGTGAAACGTACGAGCTGAATATCTTACTACCAAACGAAATGTGCCGTGACAACTTCGATTTTGCCCTACTATATTTTGTTTGTCCACACGTGTTCTATGTTGTCATGATTGTGATAATCGGAGTAGCAGTGTTGTATAGAACATTGTCACATTGCATACGCTCTATCTTATAACTCTTCATAACTTTAAAATAAGTATACTTAACGACTTTCGTAATTTCTGGCAGACACGTACTACAGAAAATGTAATTTAGTCGAAATAACGTATAAATAACGTTTTTCGTAATCGTATAGTTTTCATTAACACTGTAGAACTAGTCTGTGTACTCAAGCGGAGGAACTCCAGTTTCCTACTTTCAGTGGGTGGAAACAAACAACAGACCTATAGCTAGAGTGAAAGCTTGCGTAATTATTTGAAACGGTGGTATGTCTGCTATCTGTGTCTGCGTCGCCAATTTGTTTGTTCAGAAGTTGAGTTTTTAAAAACAATAACTGTTTGACTTGCAGTTTTAACACTGTTAAAAGTTTTAAAAAATTGTTTTCAGCAGTTTTATAAGCAGATAAGCACGTTTTGCTAAACGGTGTAATGTTGAGATTCGCTGAACAGACCTACAATTTTCACATTTGATTAAAATTTTAATTTAATTTTTTTAAGTACATGTAATATTAAAAGTACATATAATTTCTGAGACAAACTAAACGCATTTTACGTCATGCTCTACGCCAGCGCACTGCGTGCATGGCAATTATAACATTACTACGCGTAGCCTTACACTTCAAATTAGTAAGTGCTAAACATTAATAACGGGAGTATTTTCTTTCTGGCTTATTTCAATATTTATTATCTAGGTTTAATACTTTGTGTCTGGCTTTTATTTCTTGTGCTACAGACTTCAGAGTCCCTGTGAAAACTGAAACTGTTAATGAAAGTCAAACGTAGATCCAAAGCCATTATGACATTATCAATATTCTGAAGCGTAGGCCTAAACCAAACACTGACGATTATCTGGCTACAAGAGTCCAGTCGAACCAGAATAGCACAAACCTACTTCGGCCTGGATCAAATAGTTCTCGAAGACGTTGACTTACTTTGTCCGATCAATAATAAAACGTTAGGAGTGCTATTAGGCTATCTGAAGCGATTTTAAATCGAGGCTTAAAATTCAAAGTTTGATTTAAGGCGTACTCGATACGCGGTAACAGAAGACGTTACAAGAATGTGCTTCAGAGGCTGGGCATCAAAGGTTTGTCTACGTAGTTTACTTGCATAACATTGCAAAACGCGCGTATGCTTTTGAGACAAACGTCGTTCGCATTTAACGACGATAATTTTTACGCGCGAAAGCAGTTACTGCTTTCAACGCGTCTTAGCCATCGCAATTCTGTCCGTCCGTCCGTCCGTCACACGGGTAGATCAGGCAAAAACGGTCCAAGCTAAGATCACCATATTTTCACCGTCGGCTGCCCGGAAGACTCTAGTTTCAGGAACCTTAAAGCTTTTCCATAAATTCGAAGGGGGTCACCCCGAACGAGGGCGCTAAATAAGAGGGGGTGGGCAAAATTTGCGATTTTTGGCCAATAAGTCGCTGTATCTCAGTAACGGTGCGAGATATGGCCTAGGTTACTATTAATCACTAATAGGAAGTCGCACACTGACTCTCGACTGCCTCCGATTTCAATGACCTTGGATGATTTTGAACGCTTAAATAGGGGATTTTGTGGATTTTTTGGGCAATTTTCGGCTGCGAGACACTTTTCAAGAGCGAATTGCGCTGAAACCAATTTAGATAAGCATAGACAAGCTGCGTGTGAAATTTTTAGCATTAAACGTAGATTTCGAGGGTCTATGTCCCGATTTTCTAGGTTCAAGGAAACCTGCGCACGAGGGCATCAATGAGTGGTACCCCCGTAAAAGTCGTTATTTTACCGTTGTTGGCCAGTCTTTCGAGAAAACAGCTGGAGATAGACTGACAGTTTGCGAACAGGAACTGCTATAGGCTTTTGCGCGTCTCGTGAGCTTTAACTCAAATTTCTTATAACACTAATGTCAGTGTTTAAAACAGCTAAAACTAGCTAAATCAAACTTGATCTGTGTATAGCTGACATCAAAAGTAGCACTGCCAACGATAGCAAAAAAAACGAAAATTTTCAATATTTATGGTTGTTGTTTTATAATAATATTATTAAAAACAACATTTATGTAGCTAAACATGAGAAATGCCAGTACACGTTTAGAAGCGCAGCAAACAGTAGCCTATGCCACAAAGATCCAGAAGTTTATTAAATAAAGGTGCATCAAACAGTTAATCACTGTACAACTGAATGCAGAACTAATCACTGTTAGCAAAGTATAGATTAGCCCATATGTACGGGCAAACCAACCGGTATAGATAATAATTTGAAATATTGTAATAATAAACAATAGTTTTTGACGCTGCTGCATTATATATATATATATATAGCAAAGCCATTGTGAGACAGTCGGTTTATTCGATAAACGTATAATAATAGCACGAACAACCGACAACCGCTAAAAGGTAACTTTCATGGTGTTTACGCCCGCCAGTCATTTCATTATTATTTACACACAAAAGCTGGTATTTTTTACAAATTCTCGTGGAGGGGCGAAGGGCTAAATCGACATACATATGTAACAAAAAAAATCTATATTTCAAATGGATAAAATTATATATTTAATTTCAAATTGTTCCCAAACGAACACAAACGCTCTAATACTCGTAGAATATTTCGTTCATTTCAACTACTGACTACGTCTAAAATTTTACATTTAAAACTCCTACACTGTGTTTAAAAAAATTTCCGACGTTATCGATTGTAAAAAAATATTATCAGATTATGTACACAGTGGCTTGCACAGTGTCCGCCCACTAAGCTACGATTGGCTGGCTGCAAGCCACTATGTACAATTACAATAATTTTGGTACAAAGAATTCTGCTACAACTGGCGATAAAACGGTTTTTAGGTTCCCAACAACCCCACTTTACGTCTGTTTTGCACTACATGTACCTGTGCAAAACAGAACAAGTAAAATCTGCGTTTAAATAAACAGTAAAAACGTCAATAAATTTTATCTTTTTAGATATGTGGTTCTCAACACCTCTGAGCTCAGTCGTTCGACAGTGTTTGAGATTTCTTGCAGCAGTGTCCAACAGACGCTGTTTGGGAATGTTGATGAACTCAAGAAGCGACTGGTTAAAGTCTGGAGAGACAATGCTATCAACGAATGAGAAAGAAACCTGCTTGCAACAAAGGGCCGATATTTCATCTATTTATTGTAAACGGTTGAAAAACTTGACAACTAGATAAACTGGACAATCTGGACAAAATGTGTTTTAGTGTGTCTCACTTTAATTAAGTAATTATACTGCCTTGAATGAAATGTAAACAGGAACAGATGTTGGATGATGTGTCAACTTGAATGAATGAATGGTCATTTGATGGCCAGTTGTCATGCGTATTCTCATTAAAATTGTTAAAATCTGATAATAATCCCTCTTAGAGTTACAATCGGTAATGTCGAGGATTGTTTTTTGAGACACAGTGCACAGTGCACAGCACATTATGGAGTCATCAATGCGAAATGTACACAGCCAGTACGCCGGGGTCGGTCATGCTGAAAAATGCTCATAGATACGCCTATAGACAACTCAGACCGACAGACTAGAACTAAACTTGATGTTTACACTGACGACCGTTGGCGTCCTCTAGCGCTGGCTTGCCGCACTACGTGACACAGTAATGTAATGGAATCCACTTCGGAATTACATGATAAATAACTGGCTATTTTCCTGCGTTATTGTTTTTTTAGTTTTCGTTATTATTTATTTTTTTTACTTTATTCTCTAATACTGAAGCAAACGGATGACAGTCATGAAATTTCACTTAAAGTCGTTTCATCGTCGTTAAGATGTAAATTTTTAAGTTTTAAAATTTTTTAAAACAAAAAAATTAGGGGTTTCAACCAATTTTCTAGGCAGTGTCACACCCACAATCATCATCATCATCACCAGCCGCAGCAGTAATGACCGAGTGGGTGCTCACAGCGCGACGTAATTATCTAACAAAACTACACGTAGAAGCTTGGTGCGTGTTTATTTTGCTTGTTAGTTCTAACCCACTCGCTACTGAAGAGCGCTCATTCGTTGTCAACAAACACAGCTCGCGACCATATTGCTTTGCATGCAATAGACTCAAGTTTAAAGCTCCAAATATTTGGTGTATGACAGCTGTACGCGTAAGCAAAATTAGATGTAAACGTGAAAGAGTTAAATAGTAGGCCTACTCGGTAGGCCTACAGGGTGTGCCAAAAATGTTCCAACTTGCTTTTGTCAGAACTTTATCAAATCTGCACCAAATTTGATAATACTTGGCAACCAGATAGCCAGAACGATCAAATTATGTAAAGTACACTCACTGTCTACCTTATTTAATTTATGTCAACGCACTACCGTGTGAAACGCAGATGCTCCAAATTGTTGCGTAATGTTGAGTTCTTGTTTCCGTAAAACTTTTAACGACTTAATTAAAAATACAATAAACTAAAATGTGATTTATTAAACAGAATTATAAGTTTGTGTAACAACTTGCTTTTAAATTATCAGAATTAATGCCTAAAGTGTAGGCCTACACAATGGCTTAAACGTGACGCCACGGCTGTCAGCGACATTAACGATCAAGTGATCAAAATGCACAGCACTCATTTATGGATAAAATGTGCTATAAGCTCACCAATTAGTTATTTTGTTGTCTGCTATTTTCAGCGTAAATATTTAATACCACAAAATCATTGCATCACATGGCACTTTATGTCAAATTAATAATAAACAAGATAATGTTCATACGAACGCGGAGTCTGTCTAATGCATTTCGACAGTTTACAGTATATGTCTATATAAATATAATCAGTAAGCTGCTTAGACTGGTAGAAAAAATCAAAAAGTTTAATTTCAAATTGAACAGCAGCAATAATCCTTTCATCTTTTTGTATTATTTTAACTAAACAATAGACATTGTCAGTCACGAGACCACTCGATTCTCTATAATGGTCCATCGTCACCATGCGTTTATCTTGCACCGTTATGGAGATATGGCGCCTCAAAGATAACGGAATCAGGCCTTTGACCTTTTGTGGTCACGCGACGTCATCGGTCACGTGACCATTCGACTCCCAGGGGCCGAGTTCCTATGGGTGGTCTATAATGACCATGCATCTATCTTGCACCGTTATTGAGATATGGCGCCTCAAATATTAGACGCACGGTTTGGACACAGACAGAAAGACGGAGGAATGGAAAAAGAAAGAAAAAGGGGGAGGGAAAGAGAAGGGAAAAGGAAAGTGGAAAAAGAAGACAAAAGGAAAAAAGAAAAGAAATGGAAGGTAAAGGAAAAGAGAAAGAATTGGAAAGGGGAAGGAAAAGGAAAAAAGGGGAAGGAAAAAAGGAAGAAATGGGGAAAGAGAAAAGGAATGAAAAGTGAAGGGAAGGGAAAGGGAAATAAAAAGTGGAAGGGGAAAAAGGGAAGGGAAAAGGGAAAGGGAAAGAGAATGGAAAAGGGAAAGGGGAAGGGTAAAAAAAGGGGAAAGAGAAGGAAAAGGAGAATGGATAAACGAAGAAAAAGCGGAAGGGGAAAGAAAAATGAAAAAAGAGAAAAGGGCAAGGAAAAGGGGAAAGTAAAGGAAAAGGGGAAGGGAAAGGGAAGGTGGAAGGAAGATAGCTTAAAAAATGTAGGACGCACGAACGCACGCACGGACGCACGGACACAAAGGTGATTTTATACTCTGTCCAATTCTATGCATTGCATTGGACAGACAAAAAGTGATCAATCTGAGGCTTTGTAGGCCTAAAGGTTAGAGATTAAAAATAAAAAGAAAAAGGAGATACGGAAATGAATAAATTGAAACAGAACGTGATTCAACCAGCGCCGCGATATGACTGTAATGATAATTGCACGAGCAACATAGCAGCTGAAGTGACTGCGGTGACTCGTTTGATTCATGACACCAGCTCGCAGGTGGTTTGCGGCAATTTTGCTCTTGTTTGGCGAAAGCAGCAGAGCGATGAAAATAATGTGTCGAAGTTAGGAGGAGCTCGTTGCGTACATGTCAAGAGCCATATTATTCTGTTATTTCAGCTTTTTGTTTATTTCAAACTGCAATTTGACGTTGCTGTGTTATTGCATTCTTTCGCAAAAAACATTTTAAAATAAAAAATCATCACGTCTGTACAGTGACATGCATGAAAAACGTGCCAATTCTATCTTTTAAATAGCTCCGTGTAGCATGGGCCGATTTTAATAATTTTTGGCGTGCAACATCAAAAATAAACTTGACGCAAACGACTACAGTTTTTTTTGCTACCTCACTTTAATACTGTTTCTACACTACGTTGTGAAATGCAGGTTGTTAAGCTTGCTGTTTGCAAGTGGTGTCAAAATTTGCCGTTTGCATTCGCGCTGGAGGAGGACATTTTGAGCAAATGCTATGATTAAGAGGATGTGATGTGACACATGTGACTTTTTGAGATACAATAGTTTTTAATCGTATTTGTGGCTTTTTAGTTAATCATTTCTGAGCCGAAGTGTGCGCTATCCAGTATAAATTTATTGTTGTAAATGGCCAAACTACGACTTCTGCATTTTATAAAGTAGTGTAGCGACAGTATTAAAATAAAATAATCGAAACTACAGCTGTTTGCGCCAAGTTTTTTTAAATGTCACATGCCAAAAATTATTAAAATGGGCCGATGTTTCACGGAGCTATTCAAAAAATAAAAGTGACACGTTTTATGGACCACGGTGCACGTTGTTAAAACTTTTGATGAACAGATTTTTTATAGTACCAAAATTGCAGCATATTGCAGAAAATAATTTGGCGCGTGTTTATGCCTGCATCGTAAAATATGCGTGTTACCGAATGCATCCTGGTTGAATTAAATGGAGGAGTAAGGCAGCGTAAATAAAAAAGAAAAGAAAATAAAAGGAAAAATAAACGAAGAAGCAATGTCAGCAAAAGGAGTATAGAATTCAGTGGCGAATTAAGCGGCCAACGAAAAGTCTTGGAAAAGGGGCAGACTGGCTAGAAAATGTTATGCTGCAAGTTTCATACGTTTTGCAAATTATGTGTTTTGTTTAGATTTCAAAATTTATCAGGTCTGCAAGTGCAAAGTCATCGGCGTGATTGCAATTACGCCGTACTTGCAACGGTTTGTAACAAAATGCAACAGAGTTGCATTTGTAAGCTATTGCATTGTATTGTATTGTAAGCTAAACGTCATTATCACTAAGAAAAAAAACGTGCGTTGCTCAATGTTGTGTCTATGGTTAGGTATATAATAAATTTCGGATGCAATAAACCGAACACAACCTGCAAATGCACATAACATGTTTTGTTTGAATTAAACATGGCATCTATTTAAGGTGATAGTCGGCATTGGCACAAGTCGTTTGTTGCATATGCGCCCATTTCGAGTTTTATAGTACGGCGTAAAACGCATTTGCCATACTGCTGTCACTGCGTAGCGCATCTCTATGTATAGCGACCGACACTTCAAACGGCACAGACGGCATGTAATGTAAGAGTTATTCAGGGTAGTCGTGGGAGTGGATATTCGCCCCCGGCTGCCTTTAGCGCCCCGTGACACAGGCTGAATTGCCTTGCGTTGTAGTCTTGACGTAGCTAGTGCATGATTCGCAGCAGCAGCAGCAGACGGTGATGAGGCGAAAGCATCAGTGACGTATGGCGTACATAGCTGGAAATAATATACTAGTTACATCAAGACTACAAAGTAAGACAGGAACAGTCTGTGTCACGGAGCGCTAAAGGCAGCCGGGATGAATATCCACTCCTGCGACAACCCTGAATAACTCTTACATTACGTGCCGTCTGTACCATCAGAAGTGTCAGTCGCTGTACAGAGAAATGCTGTATGCAGTGACTGCAATATGACAAATACGTTTCACGCCGTACTAAAATATGACGTAGCTAGAGTATTATTCGCAGCAGTTGCAGCAGCAGCAGCAGTAGCTGAGGTGATGAGGTGAAGCATCAGTGACGTACGGCATAGTTAGTCCGTCGATCGTCGTCGTAGCGCTGTTGCTGTAGCAATCAAATTGCTCCTGCAGTAATCAGTCGTATACTATGCTGTATTCCGTCTTGCTAGCCAGAGAGTTGTCGTCACTCAGCGAGATAGCAACGGCCTTATACGGGATCTGAGCTGAGCAGGTTTGCTATGAATCTCGTTGACGTCTTCATCTTTGCCGTTGAAATACAGTCAACGTCGACAGCGGGATAAATAACATTGTAATGCTTCCACTTATGTCGTAACTAGTGGATACTGCTTCTTTCTGGTTGAACATTGTATTTCTGCAAAAAGACGTTGGCGGTAACAAAATTGCACTGATTTTTCAAATCCGCTCCATGACTAAATGTTGTCAAGTTGGTTTTAGGTTTTGAAGGTAAGTAGCTCTGTCAGTAGTGACGACGATGATCGTTAATACGACGACAGTCAACGGCAGCGCAGTGGTTGAGTCGCCAGCAGACTTCGTGGAGTATCAGATCGGCGAACGGTTGTGGCTCTACGTTGCACCGAGTCTCCTTATCATCGGACTCGCAGGTAACACACCGAGTCAACCAGAAAAGTTAGATGCAACGCCCAGCAATTTTTTTATCATAACTCCCCGAACAGTTACCGGATGTAAGAAAAACTCTTCTGACAGATGTGCAAACGGTGATCATTTAAAATCAGTTCTGTAGACATTAACAAAAAATGATGTAGCAAAACTTCTGAGATACGACGAAATACTACGTTAAAGTGTATTAGCGAATACATCAGTAAAATAGTATGGAAATCAATCATTGTTCGATAAAACGGGGCTTTTCCGGGTTTTCAACTCATACAAAACCACCGATAGATTCTATACGCTGACATACATTCAAAAATGCTCGCAAAAACGTGTGTCTGAAAATAAAAAAAATTTCAAAACTTTCGAAGAAGTAACGAAACTTGGTTGTTTTAAAATTAATTGATAATTAATTATCAAGGTACGTCAAGTAACAATAAAAGTCTGTTATTTAGTAAACCTGCTTATGTAACATTTTTTAAAACTTTTAAACTAAAAGCAACTTGAAAATTACAATAAAACTTTATATAACATTGGTCGTTTTTATTGTTAAAGAAAACACGCAATACACTAAACGTTTATTTATCTATGCGACAGGTAACAGTGTGAGTTTGGTTGTTCTGCTTGGACGCACGTTTCGCAAGAGTTCACTCAGCGTCACGTTAGGTGCTCTGGCTGTTGTTGATTCGGCTGTCCTCAGTACCGCTCTGTCGCGCCAATGGATTCTGTCCCTCACCGGAGAAGACATTGATATTAGGACGTTGACTGGTGTCATCGGCTGCAAAATTCACTTCTTCCTCACCTACTACCTTATCACACCTGTTTACCTGTATCACTTGTTACCTCTGTTCACTTTTGCACCTGTTTTGTTTTTCATTCTGCTACCAACTTCATTTTTGTCTTCTACTTCTACTCGTCTATGATGTTTTATCTACTATCTGTTTTCGACGGTATAACTTGTTTACGTTTGTTATACACGTGCTAATTGACTAATTATCTCACCTACTACCTGTCTCATTTATCGTCGTGGACGGTTGCCATCGTCACCATTGAAAGAACGCTCCATGTTGGACAGCCGCTCAACGCAAAGGTTTCTCTGATACTTTTTTAGTCAGCACTGTTAGTTTTCGGTTTTCTACTGCTGCAGTACAATTATATTACTACTACAATTATATTACGATGCAGTTATAATGTTATGCGTAGACGTATTAATCATTCGAGTGCCAGTTGTTATTGTCTTATTGCCTGCAAGTGTGAAGTCATTCCATAGTATTGTTCTGCACATTCTTTTATTGTTCATTAATCCATTTCTACAAATTTTTGCTTAAACTTTTACGGCGTTTTTGACAGCACATTTCTCAAAGCTACATGTGTAATAGTTTTTGCCATTTATTCAGTACTTTGGCGCAATAAAAATGTCTGTCGGTTTTTAGCACATTTGTGCTTATTTTATAATCCGATCGAAACTGAATAAAGCGGTGATCAGTAACCACAGAGTATCGTTAATCTAATGTATAGATATGGTACGATGCGATAAATGATTTGCACTGATAAACTGACAGGCAATTCAGACAGACATGTTTGGTATATTTCAGGTGCAGTGCACACGGCGCAGGGTGATCGCAGTCTGGCTTTGTATCGCACTAATTCTCGCAGCAATCAGCTTTCATTTCTTCGTCACAGTCACATACCCTTACGTACCAACCGACTCACACGCAGTATCACCCGTCGCAAACACCACCACGGAGATAGATCCACCACTATTCTGCTACGTGCAGCCAGCCTACGATTGGTTCTTCGTCAACGTCTGGTACTGGATTGACTTCACCCTGCTCGCATTCGTCCCGTTCGTCGTCGTTCTGACCGGAAATTGCGTCATAATCACATGCGTCGTGCGGGGCGTGCGTTTCCGGTATCGCCAGGACTCACATCCGGGTGCTCGAGCTGGCAGTGCAACGGCAGCAGGAGACAAGGGCAAAGCAGTGACGTCATCAACAGTGATGTTGATGACCGTGAGTGTTGTGTTCCTTCTGACGACCTGTCCCAACGTCATCTACTTCCTCAAGGTCGATGACTGGCTTGCCGAGAGCACTGACGCCCAGTCAGAGGCCAGACTACACCTAGCGTTCACCGTCACCAACCTGTTGTACTATACAAACAACGCCAGCAACTTCTTTCTCTACTGTCTGGCTGGATCGCGCTTCCGTCGAGCTATGTCTCAGATGTTCCGCTGCCAGCCGAGACAGGACAGTCGTTCTGACGGAAGAGCGACCAGTCTGCAAGCAAGTAGACGCAGGACGCTGATGGGAGAACGCGTGCGCAGGACAACCTATGCTGCAGTGGACCGGACTATCCCATATGCAGCAGCAGCTAAGCGCAGCACTTTATCCACTATCGTGTGACGTCGCGTATAGCCCAAATTCTATTACGCCGACTTTTTCCGGAAACATCCCCGCGTGAAAGCCGCGAGGATGTCTGGAGCTTGTCACGGAAAAGTCGCGTACATGGACAACGAATCGGGAAAGTTTCGCGGTTTTAAACTATCACGACAGGTCAAACGGTTTTCAGAAAGCCCGTGGCACGCCAGCGACAAGCCCGTTTGGTCGTTCTAATGGGATTAAGGAGCGAGCACGACACGAGACGGCAAACGGACTTTTGACATAGCGGACTTGTTACAAGAAGAAACGGTGACGTCGCCAACTTCCCCGTGTTTTCCAGTGTTTTGTTACGGCCTTGTCGCAGGCGTTAGGCCTACGAGGAAGTCGGCGTAATGAAATTTGGGCTATCGGTACATCAGTAGACTACAGACGTCGTACGCTTCAGTGGGACTTCAGTACGACACGGCGACTCAAACCTTGTTTTTATTTTGTCTTGAATCCGTAAACTCATTATGAGTAGGCCTATACAAATAAGTCAGCACAACAATACGGGGGTTTGCGATGGGCTAAAGCGACTATGTTTTACCGTATATGCGTGCATGGCGCATCCATATGCAGCTGTTAAAAGGCCGAAGGTGGAAAACGCCGTAACGCCAAAAAGTTCACTGTAGTCCTAAACTTGATCATAACTCTACACGTAACTTCATATCTTTATTCTAACTCTAGCCATAGTTTATAATATTTAAGTAGGCGTAAGTTTTGCGTAACTTTTAGACGTTCGACGTTTTTACCTTAACTCGGTCTTTCGAGTGGTTTTTTTGCTCGCGACAGAGTAACTACTAACTTCCTCGCAGGAAAATCGGATTTAGCGGTTACATCGATGAAGTCTGCTTCAGACAGTCTTATCCAGAGCTAAACAGAGTGCAGCTTTGTTTATTATTGTTATTTTGATTGTTCGAAAAAAACACGAGCGAATTCGGTTTTTTTCTCGCATATATTCTGCTGGACGTAAATACAATGCCCATCTGTCTTAACTTTCTGAGTCACAAAATTATTATTTTTTTGATAGGGCCTGTCTGTTGACAAACTACAGTTTAATTAGATTTTATTTTATTTTTGTCAAATTAAGTTACGCTAATCGTTTGCCGGTTTTGCGTTAACGAAACGCCTGCGTTTACGGCGTTTTGTCCTAAATTTCTTACCGTTGAAGAAGAATTTTCCGTCCTTCAAGGGTGTCCTGCTATGGGGCTGACCTCGAACACAGCGATAACGTGTAGCCTAATGATAAAGGTCAAAACGACATAAGTACATAGCGTAAACAATTTTAAACTACGGTTATAATTATTTTTGTTTGATTTGTTTGACTGCCGATTGCACGATATTGTTATGAACGTAGTTCGCACTAAAGACTAGCCTAATGGCAGAACCTGGCCGTGCAGTTTGTGTACAAATTGCGTAAAACTGCTCGGTAATTGCAATCTGTTACGTAAATGGCTAGTTTTTTTCTTGGCACACAGCGGGTGCGCGTGACATCTACGTGAGCGTGCTGTGCTTTTTACGAGGCGCCAACATAGTATGACATGCAGAAGCCTTGTCTTAGCTATGACAAAGGCGTCCGTCTGTCTGTCCGTTTCGATGGCACATTTTGACACTGTATCAAAACCGCACAAGCTAGGAACACCATATCTTTACTCTCAGCTCGTTGAAAGACTCTGGTATTAAGATGCGTAAAACTGAAAAAAATACTATTTTAAAATTTTTAATTACATACATTGTTTTCTTCTAAAATGTGGTAAAATAATGTTAATATGAAATCAGTGATGTAGACAACACTTTGTTTCAACCAAAACTTGTAACAAGAAAACTAGGACTTTTGTTTTATTTCAGCGGCGTTAAACGGTTTAGCACTACATAGTTATACAATACGCATACAGTCGACTGCTGTAAAAAAGAAAAACAGTTTTTAACGGAGCGTAAGTGGTCATAATAATCAACTTATATTCACGGTTTTTTTCTTTTGTTAATAAATCTGGTTGGATTTAGTACCTCTCTAGCTTTCAGCATAGTCTATTACGGCAGACCTAAATCAACACGCAATCTCTCTCTTATTTAGCCCATCGAATACTTCAGTGCATAATCGATAGTCGTTAGCCGTCGTCGATTACTTAACTTACACGGAGTTTCATAAAAATGGACCCATTTTCTGTCTATCTTAATTCACTCAAATGATGACCAATTTACACGAAATTTTTATCAGTTGCGGCTAAAAAAAATTTTAATTTGAAATATTCTAACAAAATATGGACGTTATAGGCTTAATGTGTCCTGAGTACAAGGTTGCTTGTCGCAACTGGTGTTGTCAGTTGCTACCCTTGCGCTGTTTTCACCTACCCTTTTATTTTCGGGCCTGTGCTATCCGACGGTGTCATTTACATTTATCCGCGAGCGACCCTTGTTGCCATAACAACCAACCGTTATTCCCAAAGACAAAATTGGCTGCAGCACCTTAACTTTCAAATTCAAAATTACATTAAGTAAAAACTTACTTTACTTACTTTACTTAGCTTAGCTTAGCTTAGCTTGGCACCTATTTTGTGTCAATTAAGCAAAGGTATCTAGAACGAAATTGTGTTCAGGATACCGTTGTATTTTTTAAGTATTTAGGATGGCTAGTCTTGTAAGGGCCAGTCTGGAATTCAGCACGCGATAATATCGGCGAAAAACCATTTTGCCGTTTTTGAGTGTTGACTCATATCCCCCTTACATAGTTTTGTAAACTGCGGAATTTTTTTTGCTTTAATTTATATTTATATGCAAAGATTTTTGCTGTTAAATGTAAGGTTCTTGGTTTCAATCGATGGTTTAAATAAAAATTTATTTGTCATGGTCATGGTTTTACTCTATGGGGGTGTCCTGCCAGTCTTTAGCGGTTAAAAGACTAAAGGTTGTTTACCTATAGCACTTAATAGTAACCCAGCACATAGCTACGAAGGCTTTTGGCGTATGAAGTATTTACTGACAAGCGTACAGGTCGCTACGTTCCCTGTCGCTTGATCTTTGCCATATTATCGACCTGCGGCCTTTATTTTCGGCCCTTCGGGCTTCAACTCGGCCTGCGGCCTCAAAACACAGCGCTGCAGCGTAGCCACTAGCGATAATGATGCTGATGATGCGAAAAACGTCTGCAGGCACTTTGGCTGCTGTTTTTTTGAGTAATGCATCGGGCTAATAAAGCGATGGTTTTCTCCGTGAACTTTAAACACGGACAAACCCTTCACGGACTTCATTGGCCGCATGCTCGCCGTAGACAGAGCACAATTGTATCGTCTTATGTTGCGCCAAAACAGCCGAGAACGTTGTGACGATGTGTCCGTTAGCAGTGTCGCTAACGGCTCTGGTGGCTCAGGCACTGTCCGCACCTTAATTTTACCGTCGCCGCAACACAAACCAGACTTTCGATTACGCATGTTGCTGTGCGACAGACGTTCATTAAAAAAACTTCGTTTCGCAGTGCCGGCATTACGTAAATTGGCATTGTGCACAAGGTGTGCCACAGTCATGAACTAGACTGAAATAATCGAGTCAATTGACTGAGCAACGCTGACATTAATCAACCCCGCTTTAAAGTCGCGTTTGCGTAACTTAGCAGCCCGACGACGACACTGATTACACTCGCGCACATTTGTCAACCTCGCATCTACTTTCGAATCGCGACATTCACTGCCGGTTGCGCAAGCGTTAGCCTATCTGTTTCAGCAAACGACGGTCGACGTTTGCTAAGGCGGCCGTAATGCTTCACCATGCTGACGACGTCTATATGACGTCACAGCTCTGCTGCGGCTTAAAAGGTGTGGCTGCAAAATTTAAAAAGTGAAATTTTCTGAAAGGTACAACAACTCAGCGACATCTCACCTAGCCCATATTCAGGCTACGTACGACGCTAATCTCCCTGCAAAATTTCGCGGCCTTACGTCGTTCCGTTACAAAGTTATTGGCGATGTTAACTCTCAAATATAGTACAGATATGCTATCGTTAAGGATAGGTCTACATATGTCGATAATTTTTTTAGCTTATAACGCCGTGGATTAACCTAATTGACTTGGGCGGCTTGCTCTGCAGCTAATTACAGTAATCAATCATGCAAAATGCTGCGGCGGAATTATTTATTTGATTTAATGCGCTAACGCAGATTGCGTGATGACGAAAGATCATTGACGTTAATTGAGCTAGGGGCCTCAACTCAGCGATTGCATGAAGCGTTTTGTGCACTATAAAGTTTTTTAAACTACTGCATTTGCTGCTGCTGCTACTGTTTCTAGTAACATTATTCATTTTTTTGTTAAAAATGAGTTGTTGCGTTGTCAAAATTAGTCTGGTTAAGCAAAAAGTAAAAAATGAGTCACACTTTATTTTTACAACTAGCAGACTAATGGCGACTCGAATTCGGCAAGTTTCCCGTCGCCATTGTGTGCTACATATTTTTTTACTTACTTATTTATTTACTCAAAATTGTCATCGAATCTGTTCGATGTATCGATTACTGCCCAGCTCTAGAGTTTGTTTTGTGCTGTACGTGTTCGATCACGCATCGATGGGTTGATTGAACAAGTCGGGCAAGTCAACCAACATTAGTGGTTTTAATATTGCATACGAAGCTGCGAACTGTTGTTCCGCTTGTTTCTCTACAAGCACAAACTAGTATACTTAGTAGAATTATTTGTGCCTTAATCAGGAACTATTATTATACACGTAAAGTTTCGCGTTTTTGTTACGTGTGTATGTGTATCTGAAACGAAAACGAGTGACCAGTAGCTATAAATAAACCGATTTAGCGCTGCGAAACACGGCGATCGATTTTTGCACTTTCGCGTACAAACAGAAACAGACAATGACGTCATCGCTGACTTCGATCGGCGTCCGTCGATCGAAAGCCGAGAGTTTGATGACGTCATCACTTCAGGTCGTGACGTCGGAACGCTCGAGAAGACGCCCTGTGGCGGGAGGTCGCCAAGGTCGCCCAACCAATGACTCATCGCAGCGGGGCGCCAGTGTGGGAGGCAGCGACTGGGTCAATACCGGGACCGGAAAAGGAATTCCGCTGGTCGACGTTCCGCGCAGAATCATGGCGGAGAATACTTTCACGGCGTCAGAGACGCACTTCGCTCTGCACCTGGAAAGGTTCTACAACGCCGTCGTCTGCGTGAATGCCGACCAACTGGCCTCTACTAAGGACAGGTGAGTTACGTACGGTAATACAGGTAACGTCTAGCAGGTAACGCACAGGTAGTATAATAAAAAAATAAAGTTTTATTCACAGCAACGTAGCATACGTTTTAAACTATAGATGCAAAGAAAAGATTGTCGTGGTTGCTACCGCCACAGGAAAGATGTAGGCTTATCAATATTTTGCCTGTGTATAAATCTAAAAGGATAGCGCCGTTTGTAAAGCTTTCTTGTTTATTCGGTAAACCTTATTTTCAAAGTCAATGAGTCACATATCCCAGAACAGAAAATGCCGAAAGCACGTTTTCTGTTTCATGACAAACAATGCAGCAACGCGTAATCTAATGTATTTTTACAAATGGGAAACATTTTGCGCATTTTGTTTTCTTTTGAAGCACTCTTCGTTGCCCATGCGAAAAAAAATAATTCGTGGGCCTAACCGCCGTATTCTACGAAAAATTATAGTTATTCCTCGATGCGAAAGAAGTGCGAAACTAGAAAGCAGTCAGAGCTCGCACACCTCCGCCAAGGCAATGTTGTTCGCTAGGTGGCAGCACCATCTTCGGTTTTGCAGCAGTTTCCCTTATGCCCCATTGAAAGCAATGGTAACGAAAATTTCAAAGTGATCCAGAATCCAGGATTCCTTCCGGATCACCCCCAAAATTGAATTACTCGTAGTTTTTGTCATTCCCGACATGCCCTCAAAATTTAAGGAAGATCCGTCCATAACTTTTTGAGTTATCTTGCTAACACACAGACAGACAGACAGACAAAACCCGGCAAAAACATAACCTCCTTAGACGCGTTTAACACGAACGGAGACATAGGCCTTAGTCACTGTGGCTCATCAGCCGTAGTAAAACCTTAAGTAACTATTTTATAGCTGAACGGTTTAACCACAGTGAACTATAAACTTAAGTATGCTGCGAAATAATAATTAGTTTATGACTGCCATCGTTTCAGAACGGACAGCTTGTTGCAACATTTACTACCTAGAGTGGCGAGGCTCGGAATCAAGGTCGGGTTGCGAGTAATTGGGTCGGTCAAAACGGGAAGCGTGTACGATGGAACGTGCGTCATTAGTGCTGATGAAGTCGACATTTTAGTTATGTTCGACGCTTATCAGGTGAGCTTTATTTGCCGCAAAACGACGGATGTAATCAGTTAAGTTCTGAATGTGTGCATAAAGCAAAACTCGACTAAAGTAATAACTGAACCATTACGCAATACTTGTAAATTTTTTATGCACTTTCGTATCGATACTCGTTAACAAATCATTTTGTACCTGTTGTGTTTCATTTGTCATTTCTTTTGCCCAATGAAGTAGGTGACTGGTGTTTTAGTCATTGCAGTTTGTTTGTCTGCAACATTATTCGCAAGTTACGAACCGAGTTTGATGACATTTTGCCGAAAAATAACAACGAGTTCGTCGTGGGTTGGAATTCAATGACGTCTTTCCGTTTTTCGTACATTTAACCCCCGTAATATGTTTTCGAAGGGAGGATCCAATTAACACTGCAGTATCGGGACACGTGGACAGACTTCGGCAGCCGCCAGCAGCTAATAATTAGACGTTTCTCGCGAGCCGTTGTATAAGGCGCAAAGAAAGTGAATGTTAGGCATATAACCAGCAGTTTGCCTCACAAAAACTTAACTAAGACCAGTGCATATCCAATGGCATACCAATACTTTGGTAATAGCCTAATTATTTGGTAGAGAGGAGCACTGTGATGACAACGGCGGAGGTTAATAATTCTCTCGGGTACTTTTAGACATCTTACGTGTTTTAATGTGTGTAATTAATTTTAGTACCACTGTTAGCAATGTGATTGTTTTGCAACTTTTTCGTGCAAATTAGCTTTCTTTTTAATTATTTCATATACCGGTGGTTTGTTTTTTTTGAGTTTTTTGCTTTATGGGTAAAGCATGTAAGCTAGCTAACCGCCAATTTTGAGTGCACGTAAGTTTTTGTGTCTTATCGTATCGCAGTAATTGTTTTTTTTGTTTTTAACAATTATTTTGCGAACTGTTTACACACATACATTCGCGCGAAACATGTTTCAACATATTCGATATTGCGAAGTGGCAGTACTGTTGACATCATTATGACGTCACGCAGGTGAGAACGGTGATGACGCCACCTGGTTACGTCATCATACCGCTAGACGCTGACGTCAAGACGGCTACAGCGGCGAAAGATGATTGGCGGTTTGGCCGGTCACGTGACCACACGCACCTGTCACCAGTCGCTGTATCTAGAACGCTGCACAAGCTTGTTCGTCGCGTGCTCAAAACTCATCCTGACCACTGGAGAGTTCTACCCTTCGAAATGACATCCGATCGCTCACCGGTTGCAGGTAAATATAAAACAATCAATGCTGCCAATTTCGATATAAACAAATATCCCAAAGTAGAAAATATAGCAAAATGTCTTTTTCTGCTTACTTGTCACTCTTCTGCTTTAACGCTGTATCTTCTAGTAGTAAACGACTCCGGACCAGTCATAATTTACCAAAATATTATTTGCTGTGCCTTTTCCAACCCCTCCAAAATGTCAAGAGGAGTTCGTAACTTTTTTCACAATTGCATACAAGCGGACAGACTAAAACATAATTTCGTCGCCATTCGGCGGATGTAGTAATGATAATAAGGGATTAAAGTTACGAATAGGGTTAAAGATAAAAATAAAGTTAGCGTTAGGTTAGGTTTAGTGTTAGGGTTAGGGACTAGGGATTAGGGTTAGAGATAGGGTTCAGTTTAAAGATATGGTTAGGGTTATCTTTATGGTTCGTGTAATGGCGTAGCCTATTTGACTTTCCCGATTTTGTCCTTCCCGTTTTTGACGTTCAAAGTTTTGACAGAGGACCGATGATAACAGTGTTAAGCTACACGCGTTGTGCTGTATACAGTGGCGTATGTCGACGATTCGCTGAAAGTGAACCTCATTCCCGCCTGTGCGGTCAGCAGTCGTCCTGGTGACGTCACGTACGTCGTCTCTCGTCCGTACAGGCACGACATCGACGCGTCCTCGGACTTTCTCTGGCGACTGTCGACCGTCGAACGAGAGTCGCGCATCTTTAACCAGATGGATCGAAGTGACCGCGGTGCCCGGCGCAAAGCTTACCGTGTCCTCGAAGCTTTGGTGCGGGTGAAAACTCCACTGGTTGGTTCGCGCTTTTACCTGGATAGAAAAACTTAGTGTCATCAAACATTTGACTTACCGTGTTCTCAAGGTCCTGATGCGGGTAGAGGCTCCACTGGCTGGTTTGAGCTCCTACCCGGTTAAGAAGGCTTAGTGGGTCCTGGAGGCCCTGGCTTACCGTGTCCTCAAGGCTCTGGTGAGGGTAGAACCTCAGCTAGCCGGGCTCAGTTCTTAGTTGTCCTACTAGGCATGTTTGGAACCTTTGCTAGCCAGGCTGAGTTCTTACCTGGTGCGTACAGCCGTTCTGCACGCGTTTGACTCAACGGTGGACTTGACACCGCGCTGGCAACGTCATAGCATCGTGACGGCTTTCAGAGACCTGCTCACTGAACTTGCCACGCGTCTTGCCCAGGGTCATCTACTGCACTTCTTCTATCAGCGCTATGACCTGCTGGAGGCGGTGCCGGCGCGGACCGTGACTCGCGGAGCGTCACCTGCCATACGGGATCACAACGTATTACCTGCCACCCGACGCTGTTGGTGAACGCGCCCCGCCTTAAATCCCAGCGAGATAGGCCGGTACTTGATTTACCTACCCCGGATCACATAACACATTTTTCAACAATGTTTTCTACTTGCTGCGGTGGCGGCGCGGACCGTGGCTCGCTGTGCGGAGAGACTCCAGGGCTTGGCGTCGAATGCCGGTGAGGTGGAACTAGTGATGAGAAGACGAACCCGTCAACTCACCGTTCAACGGACTGCTCCCCCATCAGATTTCTATGAAATCGTATGACGATCAACAGTGGTAACAGTGGCTGTAAGAGATAAAAACAAGAAAGCCCAGCTGTCGCTAGGGAAAGCGCGCTACAGCCTATACATTTCCTGTTGCAGTACTGACCTCCAAGATCATCAAAGATCAATGGTTTTTATCTCATCTAAAAGGGCTTAGCATTTCCTATTAGTGATTAATAGTAACCTTGGTCTTATCTCTCACCATTTTATAGATACGGCCACTTATAGCTTGAAACTTTTATGAAAATTGCGGCCAAACCGCTGCAGATAGAGACGTCCCAGGTAGTGCAGAAGCAAACATTTGGTGAGGTGGAAACTAGAACTGTCATTTGATGGCAAGTAATGTCAAAAATGTTCGCACCAAAAATTATTAAAATATGTCAATCCTTCTTCAAGTCGCAATAATATTGGGGATGCTTTTTGACGCATTTTTGTTTATTCTAACTTTCATTGGTTTGGTTTTTCCTATGTAGTGCAGAAGCAGACACTGAGTGAGGTGAAATACTGAGCGGTCATTTGATGGCCAGTTGTGCCAGAAACAATCGTACCAAAAATTATGAAAATTGGATATCCCTACTTCAAGTGACAATCGATAATGTTCGCCATGTTTTTTCCCGGACACGGTGTATTCATAAGGATATCGCGAAAACAACATCAACAGACGGACAAACAGATAATGCCTTCAGCACCGCTTAAAAGTGGCGGAGCTATAAGTACGAGATTTTGTGGTATAGAGTTGTTTTAACTGAAAATTAAAACTGTTGACTGCCACAGAGACAGTTACACCTTGTTTACACGATAAAGCAAACATAAAACAAACTTAGAGCACACGTCGCGCACGCGTAAGCTTATTTTGAATACGTTTGCTTCATCTTCGCTTCATGCTTGCTTCATGTTTGCTTCATCGTGTAAACATGGTATTATGTTATTTCATTCCACAGTTTATAACAACTATTACAAAGAACAGATTAGGTTACTACTATCACCCTGACCAAACCCTTAGAATATCCAATAAATTTAGACCCAACCCGTTTCGACAAATCGGGGAACCCTATCCACTTCTATCTGTGGGGTCAAAGGTCACCCGAACCCAGCTATACTACAACGCCACAACGAGGCCGAAAAGTCGTATACGTCGTTCCACGTTTATTTATTCAAATCCATCTGCGCATTCTTATAATATTACAGACAATCGGCCGATCGACACCAACTACTGACCAGACAGAGGACGGATAAGCAGTATGTGCATGCGTGATGATTAAAAAAATTGATCATCATTAATTACTTAATTGTCTCGGCACAAAACGTTAGAAATGCTCGCGCGAATTAAGCACCATCGCCGATCACAGCGCGCCCGGCGGCGGGCGGCTGCCGATACGAAAAGAAAACAAAAGAAATGTGTTACACATTCATCGCTAGTATAAATATCATCAACATCGTTTGCACGATAGTCCGGCGGGAGACGAAGTTCTACAGTGCTAAAGCAACTACGACAGACACGGCGGCGACGACGACAACGTTTCTTTACATGAGCTACAAACACGCTTTTATAAGCCGACAGACAACCAGCGAACACGTCGGGCCGGTTAACTCCAGAGTATGAATTAGCGGTAAAACAGTCCACGGGGAATCGAAGGTGTTTTGTCCAACCTTCCCACGTCAATTGCTTGGCACAAAGTTTTAAAAAAACACGAAAAATCAAGAAAAACTTCCTCGGCTAAAATCTGGCACACTGGAAAAACCAGTACTTTAACTTACCCAGCTACGGCTCATACTACTACTTCTACTGCTATTTTTCATCTACGTTTGACAAGTCCACATTTCCGACTAAGTTACTTTGCGTCCCCCTAAAGAGAAACCTCTAATAGGCAGTGTAGCCTAACCTTTAAAACACAGAGGGCATTGATACAGACTATTTTCAACTGATTCAAACTCTGGCTACAATATCCTTTCCATTCCCGGCTAGCTGACTGTCGGCGCGTTTACCTTTGACTATGATCACTCACGCACGCACGCACGCACGCACACATCCGTCATCAGTGACGTCAGCTATCAACAATTTGAAACATCCACATCAGCAGCAGCAGCAGCAATGGGAAAACCACGTGGCTTCTCACCCAGGCTTAAAAAATTTCTGTTCTTCCGTCCCTAGAAAGTAACCTGCGTCCCTAAAATTTTTATTACACCTTTAAAAACATCAGTTCAGTTTTTAGTATGATTTCGAAATTTTACTGAAAAATAATGTTTGCGTCTAGCCTAAAATGTTGCAGTATCTTTGCTCAAATTCTCGTGAGTACTATTTAGTGTGACAATTCGTTTTTATAAGTCGTTGGGTAATATTGCACAAAACGTCATAATATAGAAATAATTAATAAAAAAAATTTGCCGCCCCCGTCGCTAATTTTTACCAGCTGCAACCAGAAGCACCGAAATTTTTTTACGGCCCACTGCGCGTGATGTGAAGCGATTTAACGAAAACGGAGAACCGAACGGGTCGATTTGTTTGCTTACTCACAGACCTTACCAGCGGCGGAAAATAATCGACGAGATCTCGAGCCCAAGTGACCAGCAATAGGCAGGCGCAAGATTTTGCAGCAGCTGCAGCAGCTGCGAGGTTGGGTGTTAGAGACGGGGTTGTCGAACCGCAGACGAACTTTCTGACACAACGACGAATGCCGAGGAGTAAACCGAACTTTCTCCGACTACTTCAATTAATCCAAACTTTGCTGGAAACCTATCGATAAGTTGCCGATGAAGACGTGCAAAGTGCCCCCCTCCCCATGCAGCGAATTGCAAAATTGAACAAGACCAGCAGACAGTGTTGACCACCAGGAAAGCTGAAGATCGGCTGCAGACGACGCAGAGTTGCCGTATAGACGAGGCAGAGACTGCCGAAAGTGTTGGCTTGAAGAAGGAAAGAACCGGATGAGGAAGAAAAAGATGATGGCGACGATGGCGTCTTCTAGTATTCGGCGAGTTCGGTGAAGGTTTCGTCGAGCTCCTCGCTGATTCCCTTGTACTTTTCCTTCTCCGCCAGCAACTCGTCTGCACATCATTATCAACATCAGCATCATCATCAACATTATTATCATTATTACCATTGACACTAGTTTATCATCAGCGATTTTTTTCAGGTATTACCCCGTTTACACGACAAAGCATACATGAAGCAAACATGAAGCAAACGTATTTAAAACGGACGTGCACGACGTGTGCTCTAAGTTTGCTTCATGTTTGCTTCATCGTGTAAACACCCCATATCTGCGAAAGGTTCGCAACAAACAACCTATGTAATTTACCCGTCGACCTGCAGCTGATAAGGAAACGGCGATACTCCCAATTTCTGGCGTGTCGACCTCTATGCTATCCTTCTGGAAAAATTTTCTGTGGGCGCCCATGCATAGAACGTCTGTGAGTAAACCACAAACTGAAACAGTGACAAAAAGCTATCGGCAAAAAGACACTAAATTACCTCAACAGTTTAGGTTGTGCGTACACTGCCTAAACGTAGGGGGTCTATAGCATAACTAATGTTTCGTGTTCCCACGGCAGTTTAGCAAATTAAAGTCCACGAGCAGACTGATGCAGTAGTAGGTATTCCTAGATTTTAGTCTCAGTATCCACCAGTGTCGTCAGCCTTCGCCTTAACTTATCTAAGTCCAGACAATGTTGGGGTATTGAGCTAGAAACTTAGGATGTGCTGCTTGATGTGTTAGCTTGTCAGCAGCTGTCCACAAATCGTCTGCAAAAAAATAATAAACAACTTTATTGGCAAAACCGATGCGGTCTTGCTAACATCACAGGCCATTTGTTTGTAAGCTTACACAAGATGCTACAGAAAGATTCTACATCAAGTATGCCACGTACCTTCCAGCCTGTCGATCTCCTTTTGCAGCTTAGATACGGTTCTCTCGGCCTCAGTGGCACGGTTTTCAGTCTGCAAATAATAATAATAACAATAATACATTTGTATAGCGCCGTAGTGCCGTAGCTTCAGAGGCGCTGGCAGAGCAGGTCAGTTAGCTGTATGCACAATTGAATATGTGAGTTTTAGCTTAGATTTAAATACAGAGAGAGTGTCACAGTTAATGACAGAAGCAGGCAGAGTTCCAGGTTGTCGGTGCAGCGCAGCTGAACGATCGTCTGAAGGGCACATGGAGCAGTGGAACATCCGATGATCTCAGTGACCGAGTTCCACTGTGTTGACTGAGGTACGCCGGTGCTGACGGGTTAGGGTTAAAGTTAGGGTTAGGTTAGACATAGGTTAGGTTGCACATAACCAGAAGAATGATAAAACTAAGAAGAAACACAAAAACGAACCTATGCGTTGTCCGTTGGCTTCCTTTCCTATAATAATTGAGCAAGTAGGGGCTTACGTATTCGTGTCGTCGAATACCGGTGACACTTTGTCATATATTTAAGAAATTTAACTTAAACGAAATACCTTTTGGCATTTAGTGGATTTGGCCTACTACTTTAATGTTTAAAAAAATTATATTCCAAATTTAATCCGAAATTGTGGTGATAATTTCGTTTACAAAACAATGGACACGAGACACATTCATGGACGCAAGAGATTTTATAAGCCCAGAATACACTTTTTAAAGTCGGAAAAATATTTTATCAATGAATGTTTAGCAATGACTTATTATTTCGGCTAATCAAGCTTAAAATTTTGACAGTTTAGACAGGCCATCTAAAATCTACCGTAGTAAACGTACATCTTTCAGACGAGCCGTAAGGTCACGAATCGTTTCTTCATAGCTGTCCTCACGCTGCAGAGCCTAAATTCACATAAACAACATTACGTTTAGTTTGATCAAAACTCGTTATATTGCCTATTGCTTACAAACATCACACAAGCATACCAACTCATTAACAACAGTGGTATGTACAGATACTATAGTCGTCATTAAATTCAATAATAGACTTGAGTCAGACTAGAGTCTTTGTTTTTCAGGACTTAAACGCGGATTCGGAGCTACTAGAAACGTACTCAGTGCTCTGTGACTTGCAGGTCAAGCTGTTGTGCCAATGTGTTCTGCTCAATTACCACACTCCCACACGTTCTCTGCGTTCTGCCAACACCAATCTTTTGTCGGTTCCACGTGTCCGCACAACCTTTGCCTCCCGCGATTTTAGCATTGCAGCCCCCACAGTTTGGAACTCACTACCTTCTAGCATCCGTAGTTCTACCTCTGCAGACACTTTGCGACGCCTCCTTAAAACTCACTGCTTCCAGCAGGCCTACTGCTCCACCTATAGCGGCTCAGCCAAGTGCCTCAGATTCGGTCACTGGCTGACATTGTGCACTTTAAATATTCACATACTTACTTACTTACTTACTTAATTTTCGTATATACCGGTAGTCTAACTGCTTTGTTAATGTAGGCCTATCATCAACGAACACACGTTGACTAATTTCTAACACGCACCACTACTGAGCCTTTGTAAATTCTTCTCAGTGCATGCTCAGGTTGCGAACACCAGATTTTATGTTTATAAACACCACTTTATTGTCCGGCAGCGTTGTGGGTACAAAAAGTTGGAAGGGCAAACAAAAATGCAATTTTCCGTCAGAAAACAGTGCTAATTTCCGACGCCGGTGTTCAGACTGTTGCTTCTGCTTCCGAACAAGGGACTTCGAGCTCCAAAGACTGTATTTTCCAAAGACAATTTTCCAACAGGGATTCGGGTTTATAAGTTTATAAGTTCCCTGCCCATACCCCTGCCACGACTCGTCAAAGTCATTGGACGCGAACAAAACGGAGTCAACTACATCACTGTTAAAAGGATGGCTAAAGTTACAGCTAACGGTACTTATTTTATGACCTATTTAGTCTTTCTATCTCTCAGTCTGATTACACTGTCTGGAGTGTTATAAATGCCCATAATCCCACTTCACTCAAGCGCGACGAATGACAGCGTCTCGCATCTGTATGTCACATGTGCGTTCAGGCGGAACACGCCGTCGATCACGGCCGTGAAATAAGTACGTTTTAACACGGTCTGCATTGTATTGTGCATCGTTGCACTCGCACAATAGACTGTAAACTGTGTTGACTGTTGAAACCTATGCTTAACGCTCAGTATATCGTGCAAAATTGCATGTAAAAATGCAAAATCAATGTAGGACATTGTAATTAAACAACAGAGCTAGAAGAACAAAATAGCTGGCGTCGGTGTATGAGTGTATGAGTAACACACCGTTAGCTCGAACTTGAAATGAAGAAATAGGCTTACTACCTGCGATCACTGGCTAATTTATTTTCAGTTTTAATTGCCTGCGGTGCACATTTTTACGCTTCCTGTGCTCTTGCATTGAAACCGGTCTTGAGTAGTGCTGTCGAGGCCTTATTTTTTTAACGCGTTAACGCACTGCGTAAATTTTTAACCCATGCGTTGACGCGTTAATGACTCATCATTAACACTGCTGATATTATAGGTGGACAACATCGAAAGGGCGACTGGAATGACGACCGACGAACTCGTGGCTGTGTCGCAAGACCGTGACACTGTAGTGATGGAACGGTAGCAAAACAATTTTTAATTACTTGAATATTATGCGATCGTCAAATGCTCGCAGTTCAATAGAATATTCTGTTTTACAGAATTTAGCAAATTCACGCATGTGCGTTAATTTTTTAACACGCGTTAATTCTTTGACGCGTTAACGCGTTAAGTGAACGCATTAATTCGACAGCTCTAATTTTGAGTAAGTAAACTGCGGTACCTCTTGCTCGGACAACTCTAGAGACTTCATGTTGTTGCCGACGACCTTCAGCTCTTCTTCCAACTCGACGATTTTACTGCAAACAACAAGATGTCAGAAAAGCTTACTTACTTGATACCAGCAGCAGCTTTACGAGTTAAAAATGTTTGGGGAAGAGGGGAAAAATTTGCAATTGTCTGACTGATATCTGCAAATTTTCGTCAACAAAATTAGTACCTAAAGTATCAAGGACTTTCACTATGAGTTCTCATATTGCGTGTGTAAAAAATAATCAAGTATTTACTAATATTTATATTTATTATTTCATCGTAAACAAAGTACAGAAAAAAAGAAAAAAAGAAACGTACGTGTGTCCACGAAAAAAATGCTCTCTGAAATGCACTCATGTAGTCAGCATAATGTGATAATAATGATTTTTTAAAGTTTCCGAAAAAAATTTTGCTGCCCATTTACATACATGTTGTCTATTAATAAAAAATGTAAAATAAATATCGTAAATTTTATTCTTCAGTAAAAAAACTAATTTTTCTTTGTTACTGTTGCTCAAATTGTAATTGATAAATTAAAAATTAACTGAATCAATCTATTTCGTCACTTACGACTCAGCGGCCTCGAGACGGCTCTCAAAGCTCTCCAGCGTCACTTCAGCAATCGCCAGTTTACGCGCAGCCTACACATCACACAAGCGCCCAAACAGTCTCAGCAATGAAAAAGGGTTAAAAGGTGGTGATACAGCTACGGAGCGTCACCTGCCGTACGGAATCACGCAGTGTTACCTGCCGTCCGACACAGGTGGATGCGCCCCACCTTAACCCCAGCCAGATAGGCCGGTACTCAATTTACCTACCCGGAAGGATGGAAGGCTGAGTTGGCCTAGGTGGCTGGTTACATACCGAGATGGTTTACCTGCCCACAGGCAGTCATCTATCGCAGTACTAACCGGGCCCGGCGTACAGTAACTTCGTTGATCGGACGAAACGCGTTACCGCTACGCCACTTTACCAACCTAAGCCTTCAGTGAAAAAAGTCGCGTCTTTCTTTTCAGCTCCATTACTGACACTATTACCACAATTTCAAGAGTTCACCCTCCTCGAAGTTTCGTCAGAATTCGTGTATAATTCTGCCAATAAACAAATCAATCAACAACCGAGCATAATCATATTTGTGTCCGCAGTAAGAAAAATGATTATAATGATTTTTGAACCCTCAGAAAAAAAACTTTTACAGCCCATTTACGTTACTGTAGGCTTAACGCAAAATACGCGATTCTGTATACTAGAAGATGCGTTAATTAACTAAAATGATGATGACGATGATAGTAACGAAGACTGATGAACACGAGAACAATAAAACAAGAAGGCCCAGTTGTGGCTAGGAAATACGCGTTACAGCCTATACAGTTCCTGTTGCAGTACTGACTTTCAAGGTCATCCAAGGTCAATGATTTTATCTCATTTGAAAAGGCATATGCGACTTCTATTAGTGATCAATAGCAACCTTGGCGCTATATATCACTTAGCGTTTAGCCACAATACATCCGTGACGGACAGACAAACGGACAGACGACAGTAATTGATTAATCAATTAAAATTCTGTTACAATTTTCCGACTTTTTAGCTTAAAATGACTGGGCCGGGTCAGGTCGGTCCGGTCACGGGTCATTCATTAGCTCCAAAACGTGGGTCGAGTCGGGTCAGAGTTTGTGTGGGTCGGGTCGGATCGGGTCCATAAAAGTGACCCGCGTCCAACCCTGTAAAAAATAGCTATGCTATAGCTGTAGCGCGTCAATTAGACTTTTAAATACTCGTGGTGCCAACTGCAGTGTGGCGAAAAAGTAGAAAGAAGCAATCATTCAAACATTTTTTATAGCATTTCATAGCAGCTTAAGCCCATATCAAACAAAGTGACGCACTGAATCGTATCCAGGACAACTAAAGTATACCTAAAAATCCTGCAGCATAACAATCTAGATGCAAAGAGTTTGTTTCAAGTAGTAGGCCTACAGCTGGAAAAGCAAACAGAAATATTGCAGTAATATTTTGAGGTGTCCAATAAAAATGTTTTTGTATGAAGACTTTTTGAGGTCGGACAACAACTGTAAGCACGGAAATTTTTTTATGCCTTATTTCCCAATCTCGGATATTTTAACATCAGAAATACACATAATGACAGAATGTAGACCTCGTCGTATTTGCGGTCGGCGTCTTCGGCGATGTATTTGGCCTCCTTAAGCTGGGTTTCCAAGAACGTGATGCGCTCGTCGTCCGCAAGACTGCGACTCTCCAGAGCTTTGCGGTTCCTGTTTCCACCATCACAACTACTGTCATTACTCAGATGCAAATCTAGAACAAGAAGCCCAGCTGTCGCTAGGATAGCCGACCGTACTGGTTGTCAGTGAACTTTAAGATCATCCAAGGTCGATGATCTTCATCTGAAACAACGTATGCGATTTCCTGATTAGTAATCAGTAACAACCTTGGTCCTATATCTCAGCGTTTCCGAAATACGGCCAGTTAT
>Ga0209367_1001357_pt1 | contig 29751 bp, 22 predicted proteins | sample WorMetLIZISLAND2_FD_187412 | JGI IMG/M metagenome (GOLD analysis project Ga0209367, IMG submission 187412) | Marine gutless worms symbiont microbial communities from Max Planck institute for Marine Microbiology, Germany - Olavius geniculatus... ...
CCCCAACCCAGAGCCGCGTCAAATGCCAAAGTTTCGTCGGGCTACACCCCTAACTCCGAAGTTATAAGCGCTAATTTATTACATTTTAAGCCAATTTTTGACCCCCTTTGAAAAAAAGTTGTAAGGGGGGGCCCCCGTTCCCGGTGGGGGGTGCGCTAGTAAGACTTGGTCATTCTCTAGCGCGTGTAAAAATTTGGGGGCGCAGCACCCCCTAGGGGTCAAAATATGGTCTTCAGAAAAATGCGACTTAGGGTAGGTCAACATTAACGCTTATAACTTGGTTCGTACTGGACGGAATTTCACAAAATATCTTTTGTTCAACGCGGAATTAACCGTATTTGATAACGCCGTTTAGGTTATGTCGATATCTCTATCCATTCCAGAGATATTTGCGGTCAAACTCGAAAGTTGTCATTAAACGTACTAAATTTTGAACGTTTTTTGCTCTGCCAAATTTTAAGGGGGGCGGTGCCCCCAAATGTTGTACCTGCGTTAACACCCCGACCTAGAGACACGTCAAGTGCCAAAGTTTCGTCGGGCTACACCCCCTAACTCCCAAGTTATAAGCGCTAATTTGTTGCATTTTATGCCAATTTTTGACCCCCTGTTGAAAAAAGTTGTAAGGGGGCCCCCGTCCCCGGTGGCGGGTGCGCTAGTAAGACTTGGTGATTCTCTAGCGCGTGTAAAACTTTGGGGGCGCAGCACCCCCTAGGGGCCGAAATATGTTCTTCCGAAAAATGCGCTTTCGGTGGGTTTAATTCAACATCGAGATCTCCAAGGTTACTGGACCAAACTTCACCGGACTTGTTTCGCCGAACGCGGGAGGAATCGGTGTCGAACGAATAACTCACCGATTTTGAATATCTTCATCCGTTCCGGAGAAATTGGCCGCCGAACTTCGAAGTCGACCGAAATCGGGCCAAATTTTGCATGATTTTGGCCCCTAAAAATTTTTTGGCCCGGGATTATAAAATTATAAAATTGAACATACTTAGGAGCATCGTGCAAAATTTCGCGGCGATCGGCCCACGGAGCTCGGAGATTACGCGTGGGGAAAAAAGAAAAATAAACCACAGCAAAACTTAGTCAGCTTCCGCAAGCTATCGCTTACGGGCGGACTAATAAATGAATTTGTCTCCTAGTTTTATTTTTACTTACCACCCGTTTGCTGAAACTTTTTGAATGCAGTTTGCGTTCCCGGGAAGGCCGGCAGATGCACGTTCGTCCAATCGCACGGCGCTCTAGACCGGTTTCTTCTGCTGCTGTTAAAAACTAACTCTGCTTTCTGTATAGGAGTATTTTATGTTCTGGCGCGGGTCGGCCTAATTCGTTGTTTATTGTCCATTTCGCCGATACGCCGGGCGTGCCGCGCCGGTTGCTAATGCTATCTCTGCGAGTGCTGGAGGGTGGACATTTGCGTTTTTATCTGCCGGAAATTTCTGCGCGCATCGAATTTTTCATGCGCAGTTAGCGACTGCAGCCGAGCTGCTGCTGCTGCTGCTGCCGACTCCGTTGCTATAGGATACGTTTTTTGCTTTCTGAAGAAAAAAGTATCTAAGAAGTTTTATTAACTAAAAACGCATCACAGGAAATAAGGGAATGGCAGATCGACGTGCCAAAGCAATAATTTCTTTATGTGATTTCGAAAATTATTTTCGCTGGCTTCGCTACTGATACAGGCTGTAATTTGTTTTGGCGTAAACTTTAAATGTACATTCCCGGCAAATATAGAAAGCAGTGCATAGCTGGCATTAGCACTTCCGTCTCTCAGCATCAGTATTATCTGATAAACAAGGCGATAAAAATACCGAAACTGTAAAGGTGGTAAGTAATGACAGCATACCGACCGGTTTACTTGAAGCTTGGGGACCGATCCCAACGCTTGTACGCTTTTATCAAGTATCGAAGTATATTTGCGTTTTGGCTCGTAATGTTTTTTTTAATCTAACAGTGTAAACCTGAGTTTGCTCCTAAGTATAAAGTACAAAACCGCCGAAATGAAACAATAGTGAAACTAATTAATATCCGGCGGAATTCTCATTTTAAAACTCTGTTTCTGTGTATCTCAGTCTGTGTGTTTTTTCACTGATGTATACATATATTTTGTTGTCGTTGTGGCGGGCGTTGACGCGACGTCATCGGCCACGTGACTTGCTGTCGGGATCACGTGGTATACAATTCAGTCGAAGGTAGGCAGGCAGACTGGCTGGCCGCTAACTGATCGGCTGACCAGTGGTCGGTTGGGTTTGGTTTAGTTCAGTCGTGTCTTTGGGTTCTCGTCAAATATGCATGGTCACAGTCTTGTCGTTTATACTGTACATTTCGATCATGTGACTACGTTGTGGGGATTAGCTTTGATGCACGGAATGTGACGTTTTGGCACCAGCATGTGGGCAGGGTTTAGGTGTGCCGACGATAAGATTCACGTAGGGCTAGATTCCGTTACATACTTGTTTCCGATTGATGGAGAAGTGCTTTCGAAAATTAGCTCTGCAAAGAAATATGCTATTCTATTTGTTTTCATTTCTCTACCTTGCATATTCTTCATTCTCCTAGCATTTATCATGCATGTGACTAATAAAGCTGTCTATAAACTCGCTTAGTTAAGAAATCAATAAAGGTCACTGCTGGCGGTCACACATGGGCCTATGCGTTTCTAGGCATGGGCAAAGGACACCAAATGGTAGGTTGGTTTAGTTCAAAGGTTGACGACTGCTTGACGTTTTTTTATTTGAACTTTAATTAAGTTAACCGGATGCATTTTCGCATCGCAACGATTTTGCTATAATAACAATAAACATTCACTGATTGCTATTATCATTATTGCTGCTTTCGACTCATCGGTAGGAGTGGAAAAATATTGACAATAAAGCTGCACAATTATAACTCTAATGTTCAGTCTTAGTATTATTGTTATTGTCACCATTACGGTTACTACCTGTAACGTTGCTGCCGGTGTCTATGCGATCACATCCCACGAGCTATGCTAATCCCCGCAGCGCCATACACTCATCGTCACTGCATGTCATCCACAGTGGTATGTCTCCAAGAAGCAAAGCTATCCTCCCCACACCGTACTGTTATAGGGTGTTTACACGATCCAGCAAACGTCCAGCATTAGCACGTGTATTTTGAATACATTTGCTGGAAGTTTGCTGGACGTTTGCTGGATCGTGTAAACACCCCATTAGAGCGCGTAAACGTCGACATAACTGAAGTAAACTGAATTGAACGGGTCCATTGGTCAGTTCGGTTCAGTTTAGTTGTGTCGCTCTGTACAGTGGCTTCTATCCTTATAACTGGTGGGCGCTTCTTGCACCCAGTAAAAAAAGGAGGGGAAGTTTTGTTAAAGGTGTAGATCAAAACTTCCCCTTATTTTTCGCTGGGCAATCTACAGTCTACACTGTTAACAACACTTCTTCTTTAGAGAGGGGAAGAAGCCCGAAAGAGGGGAGGACTTGAGCCCAAAAATGAACGGGGACTTGCGCCCGATTTCGATTCCAGATTTAGGAGATAGAGGCTACTGGCTCCGTAGTTTGTACGCGCTTTAACGGTAGGCTACGTTATGTTTTGCGTCTTCGCCGTCGCTAAGTGTTTCGGAGCGATCGAGCGAGTGCCGTAGCGTGTCGTGTCACCAACACCGGCCAGCCCCGCGATCTCCGTCGTCGTCATTATCTCGAAATTACTCAGCGCAACAGTTTCCATTAAGAAACCTTCGAGTGGCCAAAGCATCGTCGTCCAAAGACACCGGACGTGCACTGTACTATCGCTCTGTTGCAGACAGGTTTAATAGACAGCCGTTAACCCGAAAGTCTGTCTTCGAGCACTGGCTAAAAAAACTTCCGTACTTTTAGCTGCAGTCTGGCGAAAAAGTTAGGGACGGGAAGGAATAAATTTTAAATGTTTTATTTTGTGTTCATTTCGTGACACTCCGCGTTAATACAAGACAGTTCATATTAAAACATAGGCTTAGTGACGTACTGAATAGTACCCATGAGAACCGAAGTGAAACACTGCAGCACAACAGACTAAATGCGGTCAGTTTTGTTTTAATAAAAACTTCGAAAGCAAACAAAAAACTGCACTGGTAGTTTGAGACGTCTAGTAAAGATTTTGAGTAGCGAAGGTCTCTTTTTGGGACGGGCGGCAGCTGAAAGTGCAGGATTATTTCACGCTTTGGGCACTTGGGTATTAAACGTATTTGCTGATTAATGTTTAGCATAACCATTAGCAGCACACAGTTTAAAAAGGGAGTATCACATTCAAGCGGTTACACGGCGTTAATGCAGTGACAGCCAAAGTATAGCCTACCGAAGAGCGGCTTAACCTACGTCTTAGGCTTAGGCTTAGGTGTCGTCAGCATCTGCTACAATACTGAAACTAAAACTAAAGATAAAAAAGCCCAAAAAAACAAAACGGAAACGAAGTCGCATTCGAGTCGCATGTTTGTCGTTGCTTGCGGCATGTTGTGCAGTGACGTCGTCGGCTAAAAAGATTGGGGTGGGTAGAAAGTTGCAATTTTTCGAACAGACAACTGCAAATATTTGCCAGAGAAGATATGTGGATGTTTTTGACATTTTAATTTCGTCCTCAAACTTTTCTAAGATAGAGGACTTGCAGCTCTATATTCTGTATATTTAAAAATGTTCCGACAGGGTGACATTTAGGGGAGAGGCGGGGGGGGGCTCAGCTGCTTTCCCTTCTGTTCTCTGCTCTAACGACGCTTCTGGTGAGTGTTATGCATTGCATGGCGTGAATGAATAAATGCCTTTTGTGCATCGTGCGGATATTTGCAGAGAATAAATCCGTTATGCAGTGTTTTGCAGCCAATCACTCAATCGGTCAATCAATCATATTTTTTCATACAAGGCCATGGTTACATTATAGAAGATAATTTTGTGCTTTGTTTTGCATGTAATTTCGTCAAGTTACTATTTTCAAGTCACTCGCAATTCTGCAAAAATTCTTTAAAACATTGTTTTGCAAAGTTTCTAAAAAGTAAAACAGTTGCGAAACATTTTTGATAGCCTAATGCTTTTATGTAGGCTAACCACAGTTTAACAGAGCTGTCACCAAAGCAATGTACTGTGAACTTGTGCGATTTTGGTTTACGGCAGTGAATACTTTTGCTGGTTGTTGCATAATGCATGCATGCATGTGCATATACGCTCGTATGAAAACAACAGGCGGAATTAACATGTCTTCACCTAAGCCACGGACTTAGAATTTTTTGAACAAACTACGCCAGGAAACGTGCAATTTTTTTCCAGTCGTTTAAACTCAAGCTTTAACGGTGTCGAGATATCTGTAACTTTGTGCATTGCGCCTGTGCCTGTTGCATGTATTGTACGTAGACCTCCGATTAGTTGTGCACCGCGCATGTCTGTTATTGTCTTTGTTATTATGTGCATTGTCTGCATTTTCATGCATCTTGCTAAAACTAATTCTATTGGTATCTGTACTGTAGGTTTATGTGTAATATGTGCATTTTGCTATTGCATTTTGAGCATTTTGATGCTAATTGCAGTTTGTAATAATTGTGTGTATGTGTGCGATGTGGTTGTTTGATCAAGTGATTATTCTGGGTGGTCTGGGTTGGCCAGCGTATGAACAAGGTGCCCATTTTGCGCAGTGCGTTCCATGTAGGCCTAAATAGAAACGAAGGTACGATTCAGAACATTAATTGCGTTGTGTACCAAAACATCGTCGCTGAACGGGTTTCGAAACTCTGCCCTTCGAAAAAAGCATTGCTTGCCGACGGTCTTCAAGGCAAGATTACTAGTCGACCACACAGACGTGTAGAGATCGTTGATTGGCCGACCGTGCGACGGAATTTGTCAGAAGTCTCAGTTACAGAAGAATTGCTGATAACTGATTGATAGATTGTGTGACAGACAAAAAGACTATCAGTCACAGCCAGAACGCCGGTTGCTGAATGTCTTTCGTTCGTTTTCGCGATGTCGTCGGCTAAAATGCGGCGATGCACGCTATAGACCAATTATTGGCCCCGCGCGTGCGCTGAATATTTCACTGATAAGCTCGCGTTTCAGAGTTCGATCAGCGTTCAGCGTCACAAGCTTGCAGTGACATCGGACGTCCATCCATTCGTGACATAGACAGCGACAACGCTGCGAAAGAGATAGGGGAAATCGCCCTTACAGTCTAATGCTCTAAGGGGGTTGCAAATTTTTCATGTTTTTTGTCATCACATACTGCACATAATTGCAGAGAAAATGTCGTCAACACAGCGACCAGGAGGTGCACCGTTTTCGGCTCAAAATTCATTGAAAACTATGTGACGACCGGGCTCGTCTTAGACCGGCTGGAAAGCTCACATTGTTTCCCAAATTTAATGGCTGGATTCAAGAGCAAGACTCCTAGATGAAAAATACGAAGAAAAAAAACAAAATTGAGAGAAAAGGGAAAGAGTAAATAGAAGAAAAAAAGGAAAATTTTCGTTTTAATTTTCGTTTTACATAGTTTTTAAAGTTTAAAATAAACTAATAGAATAAAAAGGTCAAAAAAGGGGACAAAGTGGGAGGTAATTGGCGGAAGAAAGGGGAATTGGAGACGGGAAGAGAAAGGAATCTGGCCCCATGTATTTTTTACAAGTTTGAGCCTATGCGTCATGCTCTAGATGCGGTGTGCTCGCAGGAGCAGGACTAGATTGGGACACAATTCATTTCGGTCGGATCGAGCCTTATTGCCGTAATACATGCACGCATGCATCGATCTATCCCCTCCTCCCGTCCGATATACCATTGCAAACAGACTCGCAGAGATAAAATTGATTTAGAGGTGTTTGAAACGAAACAATCGTTCGTCTGTCTGCCTGTGCGCCAGTATCGATTTCTTGCCAGACGGTCGTCATAAAACAGGCGCATTGCCGCTATTGTAAGTTCGCTTTATAGCCTTGAAAATTACAAATCGTCGTAAGACGACGATTTTGCCGAACATCACGTGGGACTAATGCATCTTCGGACAGTTTTTTCGCGTCATTCCAGTGTGCAGTGAACATTGCAGGTCCCCACACAAGGAATAACTGGAAAAGATTCAGCTAGCATTTGCGATCTTTGCAACCTTTTCAGGCTTTGCAAATTTAGTTTACTTTTAATAAGAAAGGTTTAACTGCAGGCTCGTGACGTACTTTTGTACGTTAATATAAATGTTGCTCAAAAATGTTCTCTGTCGATTAAAGTTGAGAAGATGACACTTGCGGTTTTGGTGGCGAAAAGAAGGACTTGCCCTTAGAAAGCAACATAATCGCCAAGTGACACTCTGAGAAAATTTTCCTCAATAAGCTGTCGTAAGTTCGCCGCTGTTGTTCGTGGCATGCACCAGGTTTATTGGTGTAAATGCGCGCTGTTACTTTTACGCTGAACACCGGGATTCACTGCGTAACTAACTTACTGTTGGTCGTAATGGTTCTGATAGATTACAGTGCTATGGCAGACATACTTCGTCATCAAACGGTTCAAAGGACACTGTGCAACCTCTGGCGACCGATAGTTTATTTAGTTTTTAGGTTTTTCATTTTTGTTCTCATTCGTGCTATTTTTTGATGTGCTTAATGTACACAATTGTTATTATATGAAGTAAATACGCATACAGGGAACGTTCCCGGAACCTCTGCAGCCGGCTGCTAACAGCATAGTCTGCACCGACAGCTCGCGACTTTTGCGTGAAATCTTCAACCAGTCCTTTGGCATCGAACGACCGATCCGCTTCCCGCCAAAACGCTGCCGCACGGCCGCCTCCAGATGTGAACAATGCCTCAGTCAGCCACGCTGTCTTGCACTCGGTACGCTTACTAGCTGGTAAAGCACTAATTAGATCTTGAAAAATGATTACGTAGGTTGATCGTAGTAAAGTTTCCTTCTTAAGATCGGTCAGTACATTTGAATGATCGTCACATCGTGTCTGCAAAATCGACGCTAGTAAAGTTTACTATTCAAAAAGTTCGTTTTCCAGGTGACTTACCGTGTAAAATGGTTTAATTACTTTTAGTGTGTGAACCGTATTAAAAGCTTTAAAAGGTATAACTCTTTGTGGAAAACCCATCTCAAATCTACGGAGCGTCATCGGCCGTATGGGAGAAATCACAAAGTGTTACCTGCCACCCGACACAGGCGAAAGGGTCCTGTTTCAACGGCCAATCCAGCCAGACAAGCCGATACTCGATTTACATACCCCGGAGGGATGGAAGGTTGAGTTGACCTTGGTGTTGATTACATATCGAGATGGTTTACTTTGCTTAAAATCGGTCAATTGATTAGGATAATCGTGTGAGTAGGCCTCTAATCGATGTCGTCACAAGTTTTGATGTGATGGTTTTCTTGTTCTAAATTGTGTCAGTAGGAGAGTTGTTTTAAAATTGGTAGTAAAATTATTACCCAGCTGTAAGCCGTTATACTGAATCTAAAAAACTCGATTAACATCATATTTATTCACCACTGTATTTTTACGCGCGAAAGCAGCTACTGCTATAGCGCATCTTAGCCATCGCAATTCTGTCTGTCTGTCCGTCCGTCTGTCACACGGGTGGATCAGTCAAAAACGGTGCAAGCTACGATCACCAAATCGTCACCGCCGGCTGGCTGGAAGACTCTAGTTTCAGGAACCGTAAAGCTTTTCCATAAATTCGAAGGGGGGTACCCCGAACGAGGGCGCTAAATGAGAGGGGGTGGGCAAAATTTGCGATTGGCCGATAAGTCGCTGTATCTCTGTAACGGTGCGAGACAGGGCCTAGGTTACTATTAATCACTAATAGGAAGTCATACACTGGCTCTCGATTGGCGCTGAATTCAATGACCTTGAATGACCTTGAACGCCAAAATAGATTTTTTATGGATTTTTTGGAGATTTTCGGCTGTGACACAAGTCTATATCACTCACTAGGTGGCGCCACGCTACTATCGTTATGCGATCTATATAGAGAATTTGGTATTTGTATATTAACTTAGCGTAAACACCCCAATATTTAGCTAAACTACTGAACCGGAACTGTTATAGGCTTTCGCGCGTCTCGTGAGTATTAGCTCAAATTTCTTGTTACCTTAAGAAATCTGGAATCGAAGTATACTCTGAGTATATTAGGCTATATCGGCGATTATCTTTTATGTTTTTTACACTTTTAAACACGTTGTATATTTGTCTTGTTTTGCACTTTCCAAGGCTGTCATTTTTTTTGCTGTCATTTAGATGGATACATTCTCACATTTTCTGTGCTTCTCTTACCCCACAGTTGATCACGTGTTATATAGGCCTTCCAATTACAACCCGTTCGGCCTCCTAATTAGCATGCTAATTACCACAGAACGTCGAGCTAGCTGCTCGATGTTTGCTCGATCGTGTAAACGGGGTATTATGGCAACTTTCGGCGTGAAAACAGATAGTACCACTGCACCAGTGCGAGTTGAGTGTACTTTGAACGTTGTTACAGACGCGTTTGAGAAGAAATGCTGCCACGTCGACTGCTACACGTTGGCCGACTGTAAGCTGAAGGTCAGCCACGAATGTACGTCTGTGCCAGTCGAATGTGCCATGGGTCAGTTGATCATGTCTATCCTATAATCTATGTAGACCTAGTCGTAAATCTTTAAAGTGGTTCAACGTACGCAACGCAGTGAACGTAACGCAGCTGACGTAGCTGACACAACAATCGCTTCTACCGTTGCTTTTTGGCCATTGCGTCAGCTACGTTAGCTGTATTTGTTGCGTACTTTTTTGCGTTCCCTGCGTTTTACGTACTTTCTTGCATGCGTTGCGTACGTTGTGTGCGTTGCGTTGGATCAAAACCCCGCTTTATTTTCGCATCCCTGAAATTCATATCGAAGCTTAAATTTTGAGTCAATATCATTTGGCATTTAACGGATAATATCAGGCATGGTCACGGCTTCGATAATGTTTATCAGAATATCGAAAAATGTTGACAAAGCTACAAGATGACAAAGGCAAGAAGAACGTCAGAAACAAATTCAGGGATTTAAGACACAAACCTTTAAAGCCAAGACCAAGACTAAAAACAGACATCATGGCCTTAAAGCCAAACTCGGGTCTTAATATCATCAACTAGAACTGTAGCTCTTGAAATGAATAATGATACGAAATTTCTGCGTCTCAGCGGATTCTAGTTTCTGGCACGTGACTCAACACTAAATGATTTGATTTATTGAGTTGGCTACATTGCAGATGACAGCACCTCTGAAGAACATTCTATAAAATGCTCGGTGTATGTGCATATGGCAGGTGACGCTTATCGTTACACGATCCAGCCGGTCTTTCAAAACATCAAAACCGAGTTTCAGTGCCACGTAGAACTGCAGCGGCCGCACGACGTTCTCTATGAGCTGTTCTTCTTCGTTCAGATTCCAGGTATACGACACAGGCCCATAACAGCGTACTGCATTGGTCTGACTTTCATGGGGAACACGTAGCGCGAACCTATGTTGTAGATCTGGGGGTTTGGGGCTTGCCCCAAGCGCGGTCCAGGGGCAAAGCCTTTGTTGGTAAGGAGTCAGGGAACCCAGCCCCCTTCTACACTGTGTCTCAAAAACATCCCCGACATTTTTGACTGTAACTTGAAAACCAATCATCAGATTTTGATAATTTTTGGTACGAATATTCCTGACACAGCTTGACATCAAATGACTATTCAGTTTCTTATCTCACTCAATGTATGCTTTGGCACTACCTAGGGAGAGCAGATCAAGCGAAATATGTGTTGAAATAAACAGAAAACCTGAAAAAACATCCCCGATATTGTCGATCGTAATTTGAAGAATGATCAACAAATTTTAATAATTTTTGACAGAAATATTTCTCACACAACTGGCTATTAAATAAGTGTTTTACTTTCCACTTCACCCAACGTCTTCTTTTGCACTACCTGGGCAAAGCAGACCAAGCATAATACGTGTTAAAATGAATGAAATAACATCAATAAATTCCATCGATCCTAGTATGTGGGCCGCTCTGTTACAAGATTTGACTGTCATGCAGCAGTGTGTCTACCAGATAAAGTTTAGGAATGTTTGTGAAGTCAAGAAGCGACTGGTACAGCCTGGATTGGTCTGGAGCAGAACATTATCGATACTGCTGTCAAGTGAATGGAGAAAGCGTCTCCTTGCCTGTGTTCGCATAGTAAGCCAACACTTCAAGCAATTTTACTACAAGCAGTTTAAAAATGGACAACTGAATGAAATGTCAGCCAAAGTGTCAAAAATTTGAACAAAATGTGTTTTAACGCATTATGTTAATTAAGCATTCATATCGCATTGGATAAAAAAATGATATTTTGCTGGCTGTGTTTTTCCTAGGTAGTGCAAAAACAAACATTGGGTGAGGTAAGAAACTAAATGGTTATTTGATGGCAAGCTGTATTTGGAATATTTGTGCCAAAAATTATCAAAATCTGATAATTGATTTTCAAGTTACGGTCGAAAATGTCGGGGATGTTTTTTGAGACACAGTATATAAAGAAGAAGAAAACTATTTTGCAAATGCTGTGAAGACAAATTCTGACAAAAAATATCACCATTATTTTGCTTCGATCAAATATAGTTCAGAAAAAATGTATATACGCCATGCACGTCCAGCTTAATAATATATCTGTTAATAATATTGTCGCAGCAAAGCAACTGCCATCAAGACCGAAACTGCTGGCAGACGGCGCATTCAAATCAACATAGAGATATTTTAAGCTTAATCGTTTGGCTTAACCTTTACACTAACCCTAAAATGATACAAATAGCTTTTGCATAGATTCGCTGTTGCCTAGCAGTACGGTGGGTCGGCCATCTTAGCGACAGCTGAGCTTTTTTCGTCGTTTTTACAGGAACGACGTTCAAGACGCCACAGATTAATCGTACAGTGCGAGCGAGTGATTTGTCTTATCAGAGTCACGGCAACTACCGGACCGACTACCTGACCGTAGAGCACAATACAGTCGTTGATTTACGGGATGAATTTATACTGCTTGGCCGAGAGACGAACGCTGGAAGGGTGCGTATAAAATACACACGTTATATCAATATTTTATTTAGTTTGTTTGATTATACACTATGTGTTCCACGCTGTCGACTCCGTCAGCGACTCGTGACTCAATTGCTTAGTGTCAACTAAGTAAGTAAGTAAGGAAACACTTAATCTCCCGCACTTTATAAAAGTTCGCAATCACCAACGAATTCTAAGACACGAGCTAGTCGGTGATCGGTGAGTTCCGTCTGTCAGAAAGTAAGCAGGAAAAACTCGAAGAGGAGATGAGTTTTCAGCTGAGAATGAACGACACTGCTTTTGACTATGTCGGCGGCATTGGGACGATTTTTTCTAGTATTCCATCTGGTTGGGTTTTCGCTTTAAACACTTTCTGCAGCCTCGCTCCATATTTTGACGTAGGTGAACTGGACGGTGCATGCGCTCAAGACGCAGGAAGAATTCAGACGACGTCGAGCGGTCATACACGAAATCTCACACAACATCTTCGTGGCGTCGACGCAGTTCGAGCGCCCGTTCGACTACAGCACGTCGTCGTGGGTCAAGGACAACGACTGTCGAGCGAAGAACGTCAGCAAGCTGAGAGCGGTCCAGCGTCACTACGCCGACCACGACCATGACCATGACCACGACCATGGTCAGCCGGTCAGTGTTGGCGTAAAGGCGGTCAAGGGCGCCGATCAGTTCGCGTATTCCATCAAACCAGTCAACAACTCACCCTACATACAGATCTCCGTACCAGGTAATGCGACGATCGATATACTTTCTTTAGTTTAATGCAAAACAATATAGCTAAACGTTTAATGGAGAAATATGGCTGTTAATCATAAAGTAGCTAATTTTCAGTTAATGTCTACATTATGCAGAGTAAGCATTCGGATAGCACAAACCTACTTTTAACAGAAGCGTAATATAGTTATTTCACTAAAAGTGCACCACGAAAGCAAACAACAGGAGCAATGTAGAGATTGTAGGCCTAATTTTGAACAAATTTCTATTTTGTTCGTTATAAAAATGCATAATTTCTGCCAACATCGTTTTGCATTACGCAAGGCTACAAAAAGCATGAATGGAAATTAGGGGAGGAGGGATTTTCTCAATGTTTTCTTGAAATTGTCGAGGTTCCTCTGAAAATGCTTGTGAATATTGCTACAGCGGCCGTGTTTTTTAGTATGTATCCTGTACATGTAGGTAACACGTCGATCCTTCCGTTCTATTTTAAAGGCGATGGACCGGTGTTGATAACTAACGAGTCGCTAGTCGCTGAACTGTCACTAAATGCCCACAAAACCATCTGGGAAATTCACATCAACGGTCAGTCAATAGTTTCAGTCAATAGAGCACTTTTCTCTCTAGTGTTGTGATTATATAGTTTAACGTGTGATTAATGAATGTTTTATTTACTTACTTACTTACTTACTTTAAAGCAGGTAACGATTAAGAAATGGCAATTGTCAACTTTTCAAACCATTAGTGATGCATTCATCGTTTCTGGGCAAGAAAAGTGCATGCATTTTTTATAAACGTTGTAAGTTATTGAGCCAACAGCGGTCACAAATTCACTATGTTTGTAATAAAAAGAAAAAAAACTATTATTCGCACTGCTAATAAAAACTTCATTTTGCCATGGCGTTATCAGCACACAAACACATAATGTAAGTCCAAGCGCCAGTTGATGAAACTTCCAGGCCTAAAGAATACAGTCATTTTATAGCAGACTGCACAATTTAAAAACCATGTACGTATTTAAGGTCTGCCTGTTTGTAGGTATGCATATCTGCTTGTGTTTTATTTTTTTACTTCTGTGGTGAATAAATAAACTATTTATATTAAAGGGTTTAAAAGTGTCGATCCGTTGATGCAGCCGATTACAAAATTATGCTGTGCAAGTGACGACTATTATAAGTTACTGAGAAGACTGAATTATGTTGATTCTAGGTCGTATGTCTGGCTGTCCGGCGTATCTCGGTGTTGTCATTAACAATCGCCTGGAACTCGACGAACTGTTTCGATACGATCTTCTCATTCTCTGCCCGTCAGACTTTAATCTTACTTTCAAGGTAAATACTACGGCTTTATACTACCAGCCTACTACTACTACTACTACTACTACTAATATCACTATCATTACTGCAACTATTTATAGTAGATAACGAAATCGGTTTTAACTTTACCATGCTTCAAATGCATTGCATTTACCAAGTATTTATTACTGCATTTTATTTAGTTCTACATTTACACGATGAGTCGTAGTAGCATACTAGCATCAAGTTATGTTGCAACCTTATCAAATATTGACCGAATTTCAGACTATTTACTGACACACTGTCCGGGGAATTTGTCATAACGTAGCCACGCAAAATTGCACCACACGACATGTCGATCAGTCAGTCAATTCAATCAGTCAGAAAGTTACCTTAATAGCAGACCTACTTGAAGATTAATAGTAAGCTGAGAAATAATCAGCTGAACTGATTTTCAGGATAATGCCAAGGTATCGTCGCCCATTAGAACAAAATGTTATTTAACGTCATGCACTATATAAACTTACGTTCGTTTTATACTCACTTATTTACTTACTTACTTACTTTTGTTAGGTGCCAAACTGGGGTCAAGAGCCGGACAAAACGTTCGACGTTCGATTGACGGATGCCGTCACTGATCACGACATTTACCTCACACGGCTGGTCTTCGAGCCGGCTCTGTACAGTCCGGCATCGCCCGAGTCTGCGCGGAACTCGCTGCTATCAGGGAGTGATGGGACGGGGGACCACACACCGGCGGCAGGGCTCGTTTTAGCCGTGCTGCTGGTCGCCGGCGGTCTTGTCGCAGTCATGCTGCTGTCTCTGGCCGTGGCGCACGTCTGTCGTTCGGCCACAGCCTCCACCAAGCCGCCGATCATCGTGTCCGAGAAAGACGCCGTCGTCTATGACGTCAGTCGCGCTGAGGTCGTCACCGCCATAGCAGGTGCGTGAATGTGGAGGATTTAAATTTCAGACAAACTCCCCTTCAACAAAACACGGTGGCAGAACCAGCTACAATGAAGTCCCTTAGGCCTACAACAAAATTTTTCGCGACGAAACCCTGCAACAAAACTTTTACGCTAGAACCAAACCACCTACCACAAAATCCGCTATCATAAAACGATTAAGGACTTTTCGACGACAATACCCCGCAACAAGTAAATAAGTAATATGAGCAACAGTGCCCAAGGCAACAGAACGACACTGTGCGGACATTGTACAAAGTAGAACATAAGATAAGGAATGGAGAAAAAATGATTCTTCAGGTGGAAAGACGGCTAGCCATGAAATGTGCAACGGTGAATTGTTTGTGCAGACTGTTCCAGTCGCGAGCAGCGGCGATAGAGAAGGAAAAACTGCAAAAAGTTGCAGAACATTTTGAAAACCTGTACTCATGGTGAGAGAGCAAACAGGAAAACAGAAAGTTAATTAGATCTCAGTTAACGGGTTAACTAATAGCAACAGCTTTCATAACGTGATCATTCATTTCCTATTCATATATTCGTCTGAGGATTGGCTGTTGACAATCGTGACGTTAGATAGATTGAAGTTGAAATAGTCCTGGCAAACTTCTTGTTCGGCGTAATCTGTTCGCTGAACGTTGACTCGCTATGTCCACACCCTTGCTACATGTATATGGTCTTGCGTTGTCAGGTCTCGCGATTTTAGCGCCCCCTACTTATCATCGTACGTACTGTATGTACTCAGGCTGTGTGCTAAGGCCAACTCAGCCTCCTACCCTCCGTGGGACGGAAAATGAGTAGTAGCTTACGGGCTAGAAGGTGAAGGCCTAGTGTGGCTGATTGGGGAGATGGTATGTCTGCTAGCTGCAAACCGCGGGTCTAATTGTTCGTTCACGCGGGCAATGGATGGCCGCATAGTGCGCTGCGGTATCATTAGCTCATGCCAATCAGCTGCCACTTCCAAGTTTGTAAGGGCTTCTGGTCTTGAGTCCCGTCTCATGTAAGAAGCGCTATAGCAAGTACTGGACTTTACCTTTACCTAATTTTACCTAATGTGTCAGGAGTTACAAGGCGGCAAGGAGGAGGTAGTTGTCGTGGTCGAACGCTCGTCATCGGTCTGTACTTCGCGTTCTGGGGCCTCTACTCGGTCGGCGTTACGTTCACTGCGGTCTCTGCCCTGCTGGCCGCTCTGACCGGAGGCACGGCCGGCCAGCTCAGTGGTGCCGCCGCCGTCGTACGGTCCGTGGCCGGGTCAGTAGGAGCCAATGCGGCCGCCGAGATGGACAGATACGCCGCGGCCGAATCGCGACGTTTACAGGCACTGTTCATTTTTAATACTCATCATTATTACTATTATTGGTGAAGTTTTATGACTTTACTTCGGAAAATGTTCTAAATTTAGTTTTTTGCAGCCCTTTGTAATTTCATATATTCGTTAATTTTACTCTTGGAATTATTTGTAGTTACTATTTGTTATTGTTCGATTTAGTCAAATTTAAACACTCTTGATTCTAGCTCGACTTGTTTTATATCGCCACTTGTTTGTACATAAAATGTCTATATTATTTTTAAAGCCATTTGCTAGTGAGGATTATTCTCTCCTTGATACTCTGCTGTCTGTGGTCTGTTTATACTAAGTAAGTAAGTAAATTAGATGGCTTAGCAGACGCGAATTCAACAGTTAGCTACAATGCGCCGCGATCCTTGCACCCGAACAAGCCGTTCGCAGCCGTTTAAACTGTTCAAAGCTAATGTCAGTTTGTCTCAGATGAGCCGGAGGAAGGTTTTACTGTATGTTGTTGGTGACAAATAAGATTAATTCATTGATCTATTATCCTGTGTCTGCAGGGGGCAGTGTCGGACGCTCAGCGGGCGTGTAGTCGAGCGTACATTGATGAACTGTTTGCCGGAGTAACGGCCGAAATCGACCGCGCTATTCAGTCGGCCGAGAGCCAGTCTGTCAGCAGAACTGTGCGGGAACGAACGGAACGTTTACTGGAGGCATATCGACGTCAGTTGGACTCGCATTCTGCCGTCTATCGTGCCAACCTTACCGCTGCTATGGCCGGTGAGTCCGCCGGGGCTGATGAATTGAAATTATTACAATTAACAAATAATCACACGATTAATCGCTTTATTTTAATATAGGCCTACATTCCAGTAATAAAATAGCCAAATTAACGTCCGTCTTTATTTTGCCTCATGGCGAATGTTTTTGCATTTTTTTTATAACATTTCGAAGTTTTTTTGGTTTCTACATGAACTATAGCCGATTGTATTGTGACTTTAGTTGCGGTCTGACAACTACTGCTTAATAAATGAATATGATGATGATCTATTGTACATTTGTCGTTCGTTCGTCAGGAACGCTGACGACGTATCGTAAGTACTTGCGGCGCGTGTTGGGTGGAGACTGGTTGTCTTTCCCACGCCGCCTGTTCAACGACACTGCATCCGTCGTCATGGGCGAACGAGCCATCGTGCTGCCGGCCGAGTCAGATCTGCTCGGTACGGAGGCGGACTTCGGTGCATTCGTCGAGGTCGAAGAAATCGAGAACGTGCAGCTGTGGCCGGTGCAGTTCTGGCAAAGGTCTGTAGCCTGTGAATAACAATCTACACTGTGTCTCAAAAAAAACTGGGACCCCCGACATTTTCGACTGTAACTTTAAAACCAATTGTCAGATTTTGATTATTTTTGGCATGAATATTCCAGACACAACTTGCCATCAAATGATTATTCAGTTTTCCACCTCACTTAACTTTTGTTTCTGCACTACCTGGGGAAAACACAACCAGCAAAATATCACTTTTTTATCTGACGCGATATGATTGCTTAATTGACATAACGCGTAAAAACACATTTTGTTAACATTTTTGACACTTTGGCTGACATTTCATCCAGTTGTCCATTTTTTAACTGCCTGCAGTAAAATTGCTTGAAGTACTGGCTCACTATGTGAACACAAGCAAGGAGACGCTTTCTCCATTCATTGACAGCAGTATCGATAATGTTCTGCTCCAGATCAATCCAGGCTGGATCAGTCACTTCTCGACTTCACAAACATTCCTAAACTTTATCTGGTAGACACACTGTTGCACAACAGTCAAACCTTGTAACAGACCGGCTGTTGGGGTCCACAGATTAGGATAGATGGAATTTATCAACGTTTTTTCAGTCATTTTAACATGTATTATGCTGGTCTGATTTCTTCAGGTAGTGCAAAAGCAGACGTTGGGTGAGGTAGAAACTAAAACACTTATTTGATAGCCAGTGGTGTCAGACATTTTTCTGCCAAAAATTATTAAAATCTGCTAATCTTTCTTCAAGTTACGATCGATAATGTCGGGGATGTTTTTTTCTGGTTTTCTGTTTATTTCAACACATACTTCGCTTGATCTGATTTCCCTAGGTAGTGCAAAAGCATACATTAGGTGAGGTGGGAAACTGAATGGTCATTTGATGGCAAGTTGTGTCAGGAATACTCGTATTAAAAACTATCAAAATCCAATAATAGCTTTTATAGTTACAGTCGAAAATGTCGGGGGTCCCAGTTTTTTTGAGACACAGTGTATAAAATCGGATTCGTCAAGTTATGAATTTTATCCATTTACCAGTGTGTTAGTGTGTTGGTAACCGCTGCATGTTGCATTCGTCTTAAGAATCTATGTTCGCCGTTGATGTTCGAATAGAAAAGGTAATCCTGGGTTTGATTAATACCCCGTTTACACGATCGAGCAAACATCAAGCAGGTCTGATGGAACCCTGCCCCCTGGCTCAAATGTTAGCTTAGGCATAGCCCACAGCTGATCACGTGTTATATAGGCCTTCCAATTACAACCCGCCCGCCCTCTTAATTAGCATGCTAATTACTATAGCTCGTCGAGCTAGCTGGATGAATGCTAGCAAACATCGAGCAGACGTCGAGCAATTAGCACGTGTATTTTGAATACATTTGCTCGACGTTTGCTTGATGTTTGCTCGATCGTGTAAACGAGGTATAATTTAAATCGCATAGCTTATCAGTTACAGTTTCGATCCGAGTTTATGCAAATATCTATCGCTGTCTAAACAGACTACAACTCCGTGCCTCCCCGTAAGGCGCATTACTGTAGTTTGTTTTAGTCTTTTTTAGTCTTTGTGTTTGTGTTTTTGTGTGTTTATGGGCTTCGAGCCTGCTATTAAAGACAAATAAAAAATAAAATAAATAAATCGTGAATACGTGTGACAGGTATGCGCACAGTGTTCCAGTGATGCCGAGTCTTTCAGTCCCACCCTTCAACCGCAGTTCACCGCACTGTCAGTTGGCCGGTGTTGGTCAACATCCCACCGTGACACGCTCGAAACCCTTAGACCAGCTAGACGCCGCCCACTTCTTCTCCACCGGGTCTGCTTCCGAGCCCAGCCCGACCCCACACGCTGGGGACACCTCTCCCTGGCTGACCCCACACGACGGCCACAGCTCTCCCTGGCTACCGTCCGTCGTGGGCGGGAACGTGGCCGAAGAATACCGTCTCCTGGCGTCGGCCACCCAGAGCTCTGCGGCCTCGATGGCGGTCGGGGCATCTCAGCGGCACGGTCACGGCGGGTACCTGGAACTACTCGACCTTGACGCTCTCAGGATTGTATTCCTTCTGCTCGATGCCGTGTTGCTGCTTTACCGCATCACCAACGTTTACGTCGGAGGTCAGCATCAGCAACAAATGCAGTATTTATTCTGCCAAACAGAAGCAAGTAAATAAAAAATAAGTTTATTGAGCACACAGTGTCTGCAATCGGCTCGCCGAATCTCAGACATAATGGGTGGGCTAAAGCATTTTATTTTTTTGTTTATTTGTTGGTCATTTATTTATAAAATATGCGCAAGTCCACAAACGTGCACTGAATACCAGTAACAATAATATAAAACAGGAAATGAAACGTTGAACTAAACACAACAGATATAATGCAAATAGCACTGCAGAAAGCGCGTTGTGTCTCTGCGCAGTTGCTTTTTGAGAATTTTTGTCGGTTTATTTACCACGTTACGGCGAATAAAGCTGAATAAATTGTCTGACTGTCCAGGTTTGATGGTGTCTCGGCGGTTTGACGATGACTCGGTCACGGTTGGCGGGCGCTGGGCCACGAGCAGCCCGCGTAAAACAACCACGTTCCCCCACGTGACGTCACCACCACTTGGGGTTGCCGGCAACAGGGTTCCCCATGCAGCGTTACCCATCGCAGGCGCCACTAACTACCATGTCGACGCTAGCGACTATCTCCAGCCGATCGAACTGCGAGCGGCCGAACCGTCTGTCTCGGCTAGGTAATACCCCGTTTACACGATCGAGCAAACATCGAGCTTGTTCGTCCAGCTAACATATAGCCATCTCTTCGAGCCAGCTCTTGATCGTGTAAACGGGGTGTAACATATCGTAGTGGAATTTTTAATTTGGCAATTCCGTTCATTTTAGTTCAGCAACGTTTTTGTCGGCCCACACGCAAGTCTTATAACAGAAAGTTATGACGGTTGCGCTCGTTCGTAGAGGCTCCGTGTAAACATCTCTGTTTTCAGATGGCTGATAAAATGTCCAATAGACCGCATCATCATCATCATCATCATCATCATCTCTCTTTAATAAAACAGATTGACAAAATGCAACCGTACATAGCATACAAAAAGACATAAAAATCTGATAAATGTCATTGAATAGAACTTTGTCCAAATGATTACTACTGTAGTGTGACTATTAGTTGGAAAGTGCTGACTAATAAATGTCTTTGAACAACATTCTGTTTATGTAATTTTTACTATCAGTCTTGACAGATAATGTAAAAAAATTACTCCGTGGTCGGAGATTGTAAGTGCGATCAGTTTTCTCAGGTAAAAGTTTGTACAGAACGTGATGCGGATTGTGCTGTATCTTTGCGAATAAGTTGTCGTCCATGTGCACTCAAGCGTTGTCCGTGGCAAAAAATTATTTTTGTTGTCGAAACTATTCTTACGCGACTCTATCGAGAAGGCACGATCAAAAAGCCCAGTTTTTAGCTGTAGTTTGTAACATTGTCTATTTTCTGCCACTGTTTTTTAGTTAGGCCTATGTCGTTTATCTTGCTTGCTTGGTACAATGGACGCGTGGGACTCTCGGCAGCCAGGTGGACAGCCGAGTACATGTCGACACAAAGCTTGCAGTGCTTCAGAACAATCTTGTTTAGTTTTTACTAGCGAGACTAGCACGTTAAGGCGCGCACAGAACGACGTAACTGAACTGAACTGAACTGACACGGTTTAGTTTTCGAGGAACTGATCAATGGGCAAGCAGGGCGAGCCCACTGGTCATTTGTTGGCATGTACCTGAGCGTAGTCACGTAAGCCGCCGACACCGTTAGACGGTGCCTACTGTAATGCATTACTGTTTGCCTATTGGTCTTTTCATCAAAAACCAAACCATGTCTGTTCAGTTCAGTTTAGTTGCATCGCTCTGTACGCGCTTTTAGAGGAACGTTATGCGCTACATAAATTCACGTTTTACTTCACTTCTGATTTTGCTTTGATTATTTACTGACTGAGATGCTTGTGGTGTTGCGTCTGTGTCAGCGCTGCTCGTCAGTCGGACGTGACGTCACCTTCTCCGTCGTTGACTCGCTCTCCGCCCCGACGATCGCCAGTGCCTGCCGCCGCCAGTCACCGTCTATCAGTGACTCAGGACGTGGGTGAAGAACTTGACCGGCGACGCTGTGAGTCAACCCGGTTGGTCGTCGGCCGACTGCTAGACAGCGACGCACTGCCCAAGGTTTAATCGTGATGCTGCAGAATTAACTCTTTTCATTCGCTGATTTTATTTATTAAAACAACTTGGCTTATAGTGTTTTTCGGTGTTTATTTTCCTTATAATGTTTTAGAGAAAGATTTTCGCACACCCTAGGTCCTTTGTGCAATAACTCATGTTTTTAAGACACGTAAAGCTTTCGAGGATTAAATTCATTTAACTGACGATGCCTCTGGTGCCTGGGCCACTAGTACGAGTAGGCCTACGTAGCCTACGGGTGTCGTCCGTAACCATCACCGGTAGGCCCTCCTATACTCAGCACTTATCAGCTTACTTACGGAAGGTTGGCCAGGCTTATTTATCTTAAGTGACTTGGCTATATATACCAAAAGAGTGTATGACATTTGTGGTTCTTCACTCGACATAAGCAGTATCTAATATTCTTGGCCTGGCAAAACTACCAATTGTTTTGGTGTGTGTGTATGTTTAAACCACTGGCTGTCTTGATAACAAATACCTAGACTAGTTTAATGGTTAGCCGTTTCAAATTATATTCTGAAAAGAAAGCATAAATTTCCGGAGTCGTTTATTAACAACCAAAGCTCTCCGTGCAGTCTGTGTTCGGAACTGCCGAATGAAATGACATCGTTGTGACGCTTACAACTTACATTATCAGTTATGACATTGGCTTTATTATGTGTTTAGTCACATTTAGTTGCGTTTGGTTAAGTTTTCTGTACCACCATTTTCGGGCAAAATAAAGATAGCAACGTGTTCGTGCGTGTGTACGCTAAAGGCGGTGATCGCGTTGGCGTTGGCGCTGGTGCTATACGTCGGTTGTCGGTCGTTGGTCGACGCGTTGGACGCTGGACTGTTGACGCGGGTTGACGTGCTGCGCGTCTACGTCGACGCCGTAGCCATCCGTGTCAATCAGACCAACGCTTACATCGCGGACGACGCTTCGTATCTGAACGACGTGGCGCGTGCTGTCTACGGCGATCAGATGCGCTCGGAGCTTCTCAACCTTCAAGCACTCGTCGACTTCTTCAACGCAGGTCGATGGCGCCATTTCAACTGTTGCATTGCACTCTCGTGTTCTCTTTGCAAATCAGTCTATCAGATCGTTTGACGAAATTGTAGAATGTTTTTTTTAACTAAACATGCATGCTGGTTGTTTTTTAAATATATTTTTATTATACATACTTTACTGTGTAGCTATGTACTTATGTCTGAAATAAACCTGGATTGGATTGGATTGGATTAGATTGTTGGTATTAAAGTTATTATGGACGTGGTATCGAGTCCGTGGTGTTTATGGATTCCCGATGACTGAAGTAATAGGCAAAATCGTTCTCTCATGCAATGACAATGGATGCATTATATGTGTAATATGATGCACAGAACAAGCTCGGCTGACGCGTAACTACGTGGCCGAATTGTGCGCCGTTCAGGGCACATCTCACATAGCAAACTGGACCTGTGATCTGACAGCCACGCCTCCTACACTTCATGTACCGATGCTTCCATGTAACTTCATTCCAGCACACGCGCGACTATATACCGGTTAGCAGACTGCTTTTTGAACCGCCAGAGTCGTAATTATTGGCTCGCCACCCTGCAAACTATATGCGACCCTTATTGTCAGACAGTGTGTCAGCATCCGTCTCTGTCTTCGTGTATGTCCGCAGCGTTGGTTTACTGTAGGCGCTAGCAGTCGATCGCGAGCCACGTCGCCTACCGGCCTGTTAATAGACAAAAAATATGTCATACTGTCAGTGGTCTTTGAGGATGCAGAGGCGCTATTTGGTAAGTAAGTAAGTAAGTGATTTATAAAGCGCCAAAGTCTCAGAAAGAATCAGGGCGCATGGATGATGGACGCTAGGTGGCAGAACAGGCTGACTAAAAGTAGTGGGTCTTTAAGTGACGTCTGAAGGTAGCCAAGATTTGACATTGACGAATTTGAGGAGTTAATGAGTTCCAAATTTTCGGCGGAGAGACACGAAAAGGTACCAGGCGAAATCGCTACGGACATTTTGGGGGAAAAGCTGCACCGAATTCGGGAAAAGATGAAGTGGTAACAGATCTGCGACAGTACTGTTGGATATAAGGCGTTGCTGAATTCGCACAAAGTCTACAGTAACGTATAGTTAAAAGGCAACTCTGTCTTTAGTTCAGGTTGATTTTTGTTTGCTTCCTGTTCGTCTGCCAGTATTAAATAGTCGATTTTTTCTATAATACTCTGCTGTCGATGACTGAAAAATAAAATTGAACGTATAGAAACAGACTGTTCTGACAAATGTTACTGTAGTGTCATGGCTTTTCCGTTTATCCGTCTGTATGGCTTCTAAGCACACAATCGTTGTCCATGCTAATGCCGTTGGACAGAATAAAATGTCATTGATTAAAGACACTCGTCTTATCCTTGGTAACATTTTCTAAGAAACGAAGGTTCCATGTTATCCAGCAGAAAAAACGGGGATTGTCGAAATGTCGAAATTTTTACCGCAAGTTTCGGCCAACGGATATTGTGCGTCCAGCTGTTGTTGCTCGTTTCCGCTCGGAAGAGGAATTGTGCGTCGTCATTTGCACTCCGCCTAGTGCCGAATGAGTTTGGTTTCTGTTTTTTTTATTATTATTAAAAGTGCGCTGGATTGCTGTGGTAGATTTCAGCGTGGAGGACTACGAACGTCAGCTGGACCTGGCTCTGAGTCCGTTGATCAGTGCCGCCAAGCTGGCTATTACGCGCACGTCGCAGGTCATCGTCGTCGTCGTCGTCTTCGTGATCGCTGTTCATGTCGCTTCAGCCGTCCTGCGTTGCTACTTCCGGTTGGACGGAGGAGCTTCCCGGGGCGACTTCAGCAGTGACCGCGGCCCTAAGAACGTCTACGTGACGGCGCACGCTGCGCCGGTGGTGCAGGTCGGCGGTGAAGGAGCGTCCACCGGCGGGGTCTGTAGCGACGACGACGGCGCCGGCGGCACGCTGACGGCGAGGCTACGAAGGCCCGGGGGCTCGACCGGGATGATCCGGCCTACCGGCACCATCGCTGCTGGCGGGGAAGAGTTCGACAGCGCCGGGGAAGATGATCTCGACGGTTTAGCGGCGGTTTCCCGGCGACCTGTGATGAACACAAGCGTCGAGTCCAGTCCGACGCCAGTGGCCGGCGGGCAGCAGCTGACACTGAGGACAGCGCGGAGGACTAGCGTCACGCTCACCCCGCAATCGACTCTCGAATTCAAATACTCCGAGACTAAAGTATAAAGCAAAAAATGTCGGCGTCTTCCGGTATACGTTCACGCGGCCGTCCTAATGGGCCGCATTACGGATCTTGACCGTACGCCCGTCTGTCTGTCTGTCTGTCCCGTACGTCAACAAACTTGAAAACAGAAAGCTTTTATAGAAAACCGTAATAATTGGTGTCGACGCGCTACAAAGCAGCAGTAACTGTTTTGCAAATTTTCAGTTTAGTAGGTCATACATAGGTCAGGATTAGAGTTAGGGTGGCGCGCTATAGACGGACAGCCGCATAATATGTCGGCACTGGACCGACCGTGGTTCTAGTTGCTAATCGGCATAATGTGCTATTTTCTGTAGGCTCGCTTTTCATACTTGCAGCGTATAAACTGTGTACGAACAGTATAAAAATTAGGTTTAGATTCGCTGTAGGGCGAGTGTGTCTTTACAGATAACTGTCTGATATTTCCAGCTTAGACGGATTTTAACTACGAACTGATTTATTACAATATAGGCCCACGCATGATCACTAACAGCTATATAAATATAATCAGTATTATTACTTGCATTTCAGTGGTGGGCTATGTAACTAATTTTGTGTATTTTCTCGTTTAGACCGTTTTAGGCCTATCTAATAAAAATGCAAAACTTTCGAGAAAAAGACGTGGTTGCATATAGTAAGAATAAAATATAGACTGTGTGTTTTATTTATTAATATTAGCAATGATAGAATAAACTTGGGCGGGAGTAAAGCCATGGACGGCAGTGAATAGAGGAACATACTGTGTGCATTTAGGCACGCATAGGCCTACGCCTGCCGCACTTTTTCACATTTGCCGGACTTTAAAAAGCATCAAGTAAACGTTGCAAAAAGCATGCTCATACAAATAATCAATCAGTTTACTTTTATTCGCATCAGACAACACAGCAGACGTACTTTAATTTGCGTCCAAAGCAGTATTTTCTTCAGAACATTGTCGACATAGCATAATGGACTCTATTCGACTGACAAGAAAAATTTTAACAAATTTGTTGCAACAGATAATTAGAAAATGCTTGCGGTTGAAATTATTCACATACCGGTAGTCATAATTATACCACTTACGTTTCTAAATAAAAAAAAACATCGGCAGAAACGTTGTTCGGCTTAGATAGATCACTTAATCAAAGAATATAGAAACACATCGAACCATGCTGTCAAAAAACAACGAATAACGATAACGAATGGCGTAAGTATAGGCTATTTCATACAACTAATAAGCCATCGCTGGGACAGCACAAACCTCCGCCGAGTATGATGCTGCCACCTGAGGACTCAATACAACAACAGTGTAGGCTTATACCACTGTGCTTACACTATCCGAATCCGGGATTTAAAACTCTGGGCCATTTCGCCCTTTCGTCAATTGTTATAAAAATCTATTCACTTTACGCTAGTCGAATGCTAAAGAATCGTGGATTGTGATGCAAAATCCTCAGAAGACTCCGAATTCGGATCGCCACCAAAATTTAATCAGTTTGTCCCTGGGCCATGTTCACCTCTCCCCCGAATTTCATAGAACTCTGTTATCTAACTGCATGACAGACAGTCTGAGACAGAAAAACGGACAAACAGACGGATCCTACAGTCACATAACCTCCGTTTTTTGTCGGCGAAGGTAATCGTGAAATATATACAATCTAATACGTCGTATACAACGTTATGTAATGTGGCTCCATTATACACCGTTGGCCATTAAAACGTGAAATGTGCTACCAAACTGTTGTTAATTAATATATTTGCGAAATATTGGCCGAAGCCTGTTTTTGCCTTATTTTGTCGGGCGCTCGGGATCTCGAGGGCCGGCTCCGGTTAATAACAAGGAAAACCCTGCTAACGCAAACGGGAACGCGCAACAGCCGCAGTGCATGTTTGATAGCCCAGTAAAACAAAGTCTAAGTCAGTCACCAGAGAGCGCCAGACGACCCACGGCTATAGTGCCTATAGTGTTTTACTCGTACTCACCAGAGGGTGTAACGTGTGTTGCTCAGCCAAAGCCGTATCGGCTGTATGTCGCAAATTTTCCCTACCCCCCTCTCATTTAGCGCCCTCGTTCGGGGTGACCCCTTCGAACTTATGAAAAAGCTTTACGGTTCCCGAAAGTAGAGTCTTCCAGGCAGCCGACGGTGAAGATTTGGTAATCCTATATTGCACTGTTTTTGACTGATCCACCCGTGTGACAGACGGACAGACAGACGGACAGACAGAATTGCGATGGCTAAGACGCGCTACAGCAGTAGCTGCTGTTGCGCGCAATAATAATACAATTTCTATAGCGCCATAACGTCCTAAAATACAGAGGTTTAGGATAATCCAGTTTCTTTGCTTTGTACACACACTTTGTAGGCTAAGCCTATACGCGTGAATCGCAAGGCCCGATATCAATAGTCGCGTAGGCTTACATCATACATGTAGTTTATATGCCGTTGCCAAATCTAGGCGTTGCCTGCCAGAGTACGAGCAAAATCTTGATATGCAACAGTGACTCCATTCAATAGTTTTTGGCATAAAAATGTTCACGACTGTCTGGCGACACTAAAGGCTTTATAGATTATAGCCACCGAAAGCACAATCGTCGTTTTTGTTTACCATAATGATATTGTTGTCCAATCTATTTTTCTCAGGAAAAAAATCCAGCAAATTTTCGCAACGCTGTCTGAAACTAGGGTCTTTTAGCCATAATTTACCGCTGATTGTATGGGTAGGCCGATATCTAATTATTCACGTTTTTGTCGTGAGCTCAGCAATAGAGAGGCAGTTTGAAACATAATGATTAACAGCACTTATAATCAGCCAAGTTACTGACTTTAATGAGGTCAAATTTCAGCAAAACTTACGATGCATACAGTGACACTATTGTATTCAGGCATCTCACCAGACCGTCTTTCTCTTTCTGGTCTGTTATGTACTCGATTCCTAAAGAAGTGAGTACCTTCAGCACTGCTCCTGCTCGCGTGTCGTCAAGATTACCGCCACATCGACTCACCAAGCAAGTTGCCATGCCTTTAACAAAATCCTCCTTTTCCTTATCACTTGCATTATTCATATAACTCCTCAATTTTTCAGTAACTACTCCTCCCGCAGTTCCCCCAATAGCGGCAACAATGGCAGTGGCAACGGCACCCATTCCAATGACCCCAATCGACTGCATCACCGCCACAACACTACCAGCTGCAACTGTACCACCGTAAAGACTCATCATCCATGCTGCTATGCTACCGGCTGCAATCCCAGCTGTGGTGAAACCGAGAGCACCAGCAAGCCATGGAACTCCATACACGGCTGCTACCGCGGTAAGTCCTATACCAGCTAGCGTCCAGCTAAAATCGAACATAACACAATAATAATATTATAATATAATATTAGAAAAATACGTCTATCCAGTGCCAAATATTGTGTGGAAATTCCTAACATTGCGAACCTAACATCTTTCGAACCGAAAACTGGCACACCTGCCGCGGGGACGTTCACTTCAATATTGGTTCTTCTGCGCCGTTTTAGTTTGGAGTTAAAACCCGCGCGGGAAAAATGGCCTCCATATTTCGGCCAACACTCTATTTGCACTGTTTAAAAATATTTTGGTAAATACGAAACGTTCAGATAGGCAAACAAATAAATGCGTGTTTTACCCGATGCTCCAGCCACCCCTTTCAGGCTGAGGATTACGAAGTATTTCTCTAATGCGAGGACATTCTTCATCTAGATCATTTTCATCCCGCCACCCACCACATAATCCAGTTAACAACAGCATCAACAGAAAAACTGCTTTTAGCTGCTTCGCCGTCATTCTGAACACAAATGACATTGACAACTAGAAGGCGCTCGTTATAGAGTGCATATCTCCGCCAAGCGAAGTGTACACAGACAAACAGACAGACAGACAGACAGACAGAGAGACGGACACACAGACACAGACACGGACAAAAGCTATCTCATAATCTCCTCCAATTTACTTCGTTCCATTAGCGGAGATAATGAACATGCGTATGTGCATATGCATGAGAGAATGGCCACCGACATTTTCAGCGGGTGGGCCTAATTTTTTTCACGTTGCAGTCACATTTCCCATCCAGTTGTAGTCAAGCAACCAAAACACATTTATATATAAACCTAGCGTAAAGTGTCACGTGTTGCTGTAAAGTCAATATGGAAATTTGAAAGAGTGGATGCATGCAGTGATTGTTTATTTTGATCACTGTGTGATCCCATCGGCATAATGGTAGGCTAAGTGGCGTACGCTCCATAAGATGGATTTCTTATAAAAAGCGATTCGCACAATTTAACAGTTCTAACTCTTTTGTTAATCATGCGTTTGCCATACGTAGGCCAATAAGTTACAACATTCTTTTACCACCTTAGGCCTATCTAACTGAGTAGTTTATTTTTTCCATAGGCCTATTGCTCTCAACAACAGTACTCTGTTCTGGAGGCATATCTACAGGCTGCGGCAAAAAAAGTAGCCCCCTAAAGTTTTTTACCGTTTTCTCAGCAACGGCTTAAAATTTTAACATGGAATTTTACAGGTTCATTTACAGAAACGTTCTACATCTAATTGCTAAGTAAAGTATGATTCTGTTGAAAAACGACGAAATTATAGACTTCTGAACATGACCGCCTACCGATTTTTCAGCATTAAAAATGTTTAAGCTAAAAATGCTATTTAATTTTTAAGAACCTGTTACCACGTTACTGCCGATAACGTCACAGTGACGCTTTGACAGACAGTAATTTATTTTGTTTATAAATTATCAC
>Ga0209367_1001358_pt1 | contig 29749 bp, 24 predicted proteins | sample WorMetLIZISLAND2_FD_187412 | JGI IMG/M metagenome (GOLD analysis project Ga0209367, IMG submission 187412) | Marine gutless worms symbiont microbial communities from Max Planck institute for Marine Microbiology, Germany - Olavius geniculatus... ...
GTTCTGAGAACTGTCTGGAGTCTGTGGGGACGGAAGCCCCCAGTGGCGCTTAGGCCTTAGGAGCGGAACCCTGGAGCTCTGGTGGGTCTGGCCGGACGAAGTCTCTCCGGATGCTGAAAATTTGTAGCTAAATATTGCCTTTAATTCTACTTTTGATCCAATTCATTGACAATTTTCCCGCAGTTCTGCGGTTTTGTATTAGGGTTAGGGTTATTTGCCAACTGTTTCAGTGTGGAATAATAGTATCGATTGCAGCTGTAATTGTAATAGTTAGAGTAGTTCATTGCTGTCAAATTTGGTGCATTTTTTTAAGATCTGGGGGTTAAAAGATATTAGTAACGCCCACCTCATGATGTGGGGATTGTATTGCAACTCCCCAGCTCCCCGGGAGTTTCGCCCCTGGATGCCTGATGCATACTGGAACAAACTGATATGAAGGCATTCCGAAAAATCTCAGCTGAAAACATTGACTTAACTCTGACATTCGGTTAGCACTGATTGCTCAGATAGGCGTATAGTTTGCTGATAACCAGACTACCACCAACCTGGCCTGCGCACGTAAAACCTGCAGGATTCGAGGTAAACTGGAAAAACTATGTCGGCCCAGTGGCGACATACTGTGCGCCGTGTGCGGCCGTCCGCCAAACTTTGACCTTTTGATCTGTCTAAAAATTGGCGCACCGGTTACTCGTGTCCTGGTAACTTTTGCACCATAAAGCCATGACTTAAGGGCCTTTAAGGCGCGATTTAAAACTACTTATTGTTTACTAGTGTGACTGTCTTTCAATTCAGACGGAATACACTGTCGTGACGTTTTAGTTTTAGTTTTAGTTTTGTGGTTAAATTGCGGCGGCGGTGGCGGGCTATATAGCTATCGTCTGTCGGTCAGTTGGGCTGTCAGTAAGTAACGCTGGGTGTGTGCATCGGCACGTGGCAAGCCGCATTCCTCTATGACAGGTGTTTTACCGTTACGCTCTCTCTGTGGCCCATACCCATCATACTTCACTTGATTATACAACTGCTGGAATGCAGTAGTCCCAGTCAGCTGCTTGTTTATGACCGGATGCGTGGATGTGACCGTTAGTGGGTGGGCGCCCGTCCATTCATAAAAAACGAGTCCAAACATCAATATCTGCATATCGTGTCTCATCGTGTTTTATGTCCTCCATTGAAGTTAATCTGCAGCTATGCACCTTTATAGTTCTGTTGATTTCTAGGAGACTGAGACCCAAAGCGCGGCGTTATTTATGCCGTCGTCGAACAGTGTTGACTGTGTGTTGATAACGCAAAGGTCATCACAGTGCTGAACGTCAAGCAATTCTAGATGATACTGATGTTAATTGCCACTGCTGATGAGGTTATGCTTTCGTACGGGCATGTATGCACAATCCAGTTATCTGAAAAAGTTCCGAGTGAGCTTATTTTTTTTATATTTTCATGGAAGACTATCTAGCTATGCGCTATGGACAGATCAGTTAGCTTTTTATAATATAGTTTGGATTTTTTTCGTCGGTTCTGGCTAATTTTTGGGGGATTCTTTACGAACAGCAGATAGGGCTCACGTAAACCTGAAGACATTTTGCAGTGTACGATTTTTGATGATTTTTTGACCTTTGTAGTGCTTCCCACGTGAATAAAGAATGCTGGACGACTTAGGTCGGCATCACCCATGATGACCATTCTGGTCACGGTTATTGCATATTTATGTGTGACATCCCATAGCCGTTTATGGCTTTGTCCGTACGTCTAGCACATTTCTACCGTATGTTCAGTTAGCACGTTTTACTGGATCTTTTTGGTGTAAATATCGCGTGCCGTGCTTCAGGATTTTGAATAATTCGTCCAGAAGACCGCTTTAATTGTTAACGAACGAACTTGTAGTAAGCTTATAGTAAGTTCCAGCTTCTACGATTTCGGACTCCCTGACCTTCATCCTTCATTCGCAGCGCTCGTTTCCTTAAACGTGGCGCCGCCTGCCGTCGACCGTCAGAACTCCCGTGTTGTTGTGCAATAGTTTCACTGATGTGATGCTAAAGGTTAAAGGGTGTACTGTACATTGCTCGTAATGTTAAGCCATCTTGGAGCGTCACCTGCCATGTGAGATCACACATTGTTACCTGGCATTCGATGCGGGTGAACGTGCCCGCGTTAACCCCAGCCAAGCAGGTTGGTATACGTCGGTTATTTACTCGGGAGGGATGTAAGGCTGATTTGAGGCGTGATTCTGGTAGGTCGAACATGTTTACGGTCGCGCAAACATTCGTGATTTCGGAAAGTTGTTTAAGCTAATTGACGAAATCGTTTGACGAACATGTCAACCGCCGCTAGTCGCTGTTTACGCTACGGATGTCGTCTGTTCGCGAAACAACTCGACCACAATCCTCGACCACAATCCATATATGGAAGTTTAATACGTTTACGCTGTTCGACGTGTTCGACCTGTGGAAATCGTGCCTTTGATGGTTTTTTTTACCAAGATGGTCTGCAGACAGGAGTAACCACATGGCAGCGACCGGATTTTTAACCGAGCGGGAGTTGAACTCACCAAATTCTACGTCCTAACCGTTGCGACAGCAAGCCACCACGTCAATGTGTATGACGCGTTGTGTATATGTGCTGTGTTTCAGCGGTCAATTTGCCGTGGTACGTCGTTGTCGTCACAAGCAGACCGGTCGTCAGTTCGCCGCCAAGTCCATCAGAAAGCGTCGCAGCGCGTCCAGTCGCCGGGGCGCCCACTATGACGACATACAGCGTGAAGTGTCCTTACTCACCGAGCTCGACCACGACAACGTCGTCAGGCTGTACGAGGTCTACGAGACCAAGAACGAAGTCACCCTCATACTCGAGCTGTGAGTCTTCTTACTGGCAGTCGTTATTAGACGATTAGTATTGGCAATTTCGCCTATTCCTGCACATTTCTCCGCAGCGTGGTCGGTCGTCTATTTGTCGTCTGTCACGTTTGTGCACCCTGCTTAAATTCGCCTGATTTAGATGCCATTTCGCAGGTACAGTTGTGGGGTTTATTGAAGGAGAAGGGGACTTTTGGGGGTTAAACCCTGAACCAAAACATGCACTTGCAAATAGCGGCAAAACCGCCAGTCCAGTGTTGCCATCTGTCGACTACAAATGAGGAGCGATTTCGCTCTTTGCCAAATTACTTTGGTCTTTGTTCACTTTGTCGCTGTTCTAATAGGCCACATTATGCATCTTGGACATATGTCTGTCTGTCTGTTTGTCTTGTACCAGCTCCTAACTTTAAAACTAAAAGGTATATATTATAGAAAAACCGAAATCTGCATGAACATTTTCTCAGTAATTAAGTGACAGATAAGTGGGTTTGGATATGATATGTTTATTATTGGGTCGTACCGTCCTGTATGGAAAATTACGCGTCTTGCCCATATTAACTGTCAGTAATTATTATAGTCAGGAGCTGGCTTTATTGACAAGTGCTTGGAACAGACAGTGAGCCGCCGCAGCAGCTGAATGGAAATAATGAGCTGTCAGTCACAAGAAATCAACCAGTGTGCGGTGCTGGAGAGAGTTTAGCTCAGACTATTGTCTGCCGTTTTTTAATAATCATTAATCACTGTAAAACCTTTGCCGACAGGCGTATTTATCTATAGTTTCGTGTTTTTTTTGTTTTTATGCGCAACAGCAGCTACTTGGGCGCGTCTTAGCCATCGCAATTCTGTCCGTCTGTCTGTCCGTCCGTCTGTCACATGGGTGGATCAGTCAAAAACGGTGCAAGCTAGGATCACCAAATCTTCACTGTCGGCTGCCTGGAAGACTCTAGTTTCAGGAACCATAAAGTTTTTTCATAAATTTGAAGGGGGTCACCCCGATCGAGGGCGCTAAATGAGAGGGGGTAGGAAAATTTGCGATTTCCAGCCGATACGGCGTTGGCAGAGCGAGACAAGTCACGCCTTCTGGCGAGTACACGTAAAACACTATAGATATTTAGCCGCCGGTCGTCTGGCACCCTCTGGCGACTGTAATAGAAACATAGATTTTGTTTTATTGGGTTTTCAAACATGCACCGCTGTTGCACGTTCCCCTTTGTGTTAGCTGGGTTTTTCTTGTTTTTGTAACCCGTAAAATTATGCAGAGCAGAGGCACTAAGTTTTTAACGTTCTGTACTGTAGCATTGAAGTTATATGAACAGCAAGCAGTAGGGTTTTCAATTGTAAGGTTTAGAAATGTCAGTATACAGAACGTTCGATTTTTGATATAATGATTGCTAGTTGTTCTGAGCATTTTTGTTACTTTAGTTGCATTTTTCAGTTTTAATTCAACCTGTTGTGGACAGGTTTAAACGGTATAGCCCTTTGGGAAACCTTTCTCAGAGCTACGGAGCGTCACCTGCCATATGGGATCACACAGTGTTACCTGCCACCTGACAGGTGAACATGCCCCGCCTTAACCCCAGCTAGACAGGCCGGTACTCGATCTACCTACCTCGGAGGGGTAGAGGGCTGAGTTACTGAGATGGTTTACCTGTCCGCAGACATTCCAAGCGATAACCACTTGATAGTGACTTATGTGTCTCGAGAACTCGACTTATGGATCGTAAGTCCAGCACTCTGCTATTACACTAGCAAGCCACTAGCCAAGGTTACTTACTGCTACTACTGCTGTTGCTGCTGCTGCTGATGATGATGATGAGGATGAGGATGATGTTGATGATGCTGCGTAATGTATTGTGTTATCAGTATGACGGGAGGGGAGCTGTTTGACTACTTGTTCAGTCGTGAGAAAGTGGATGAGGCAACGGCCACCATGTTCCTACGCCAGGTCCTCGAAGGTCTTCGTCATCTTCACGAGAAGAACATTGTTCACCTTGACCTCAAGGTCAGTGCCTCAGGTGTCTTTGAATTAACTTGTATCGTAGCATGCAGCAGTAGCTAATAGGTTATAGCTGGTGCTGTCGACTAATTTCCAAAAATTAATTTTGATTAATTAATTAATTTAGTCAATTGATTTCTGCTGAAGATTGGAATTGAACCGAATGAACCATACAAGAACCCACTTTTTGGACAGAGCTGGAAAGCAAAAAGTGGATGACAAACCGGCCTAACTCTTTTACTTTTTTGTGGTCCTGAAGAACCTGAACAGAATCAAATTCCAGTATTCCAGCAATGAGGGCTTTTTCTTGTCTATAATTTTTGCTTTGTTTATTTGTTACTTTTTTGTGTTTTTGAAGCAGAACTTTTATTGGATTCGTGGGAGTGATTTGGTGACAAAATTAGCTTTCTGATTTTCCATTTTGTACAGTCTGTTGCATGTGTTCGCAGCCTGAGAACCTGATGCTGGTGGACGATGAGCATCTGAAAATTATCGACTTTGGTCTTGCACGCAAGCTCACTGACAACGTCGAGTGCCGAGAGATGCTTGGCACTCCTGAGTTTGTTGGTAATGTCACTCTCTCTCTCTGCTTGCCTATATGTCTGTCACAGACTAGACTGTCAGTGTTTAAAAAGGTTAAAGGTTTATATAGCTCTTCGTAGAATCTCAGTGCTACAGAGCTGTCGTATGGGATCACACAGTGTGTTACTTGCTATCCGCATGCAGCACCTCAACCGCAGGCAGGCAGGCTGGTACTGGATTGACCTACCCTGAAGAGATGGAAGGCTGAGTTGACCTGGGTGGTTGGTTGTTTACTGAGTTTGTTTTTTTGTTCTTGGACAGTTAGTTAACCATCCGAGTACTAACCACTAGAAGCGAGGGTCGTTTGATAAATAAGTTACAAAACAGCATCATTTTGTTAATTTTCTAAATCTAAAAAATCCAAAATATACGTCTTGTGGGTAATTTTATTCTGAACACGTGTAGAAATTTTTTTATGATGATGTCAGTATTGTGATGTCATCTGTTCACAGAACACAGTCTACACGTGTACTATTTTCCTCACCAGTAATCTGTCATAACTCGCAAGCATAAGAAGGAAAACAATAAATAAACTTAACAAGTTAATGCCATCTCTTTAAGTGCTTAAGTTTAATGTTTCATTTTTCAACATATCGTCCGATTTCGCTCAAACATTTCTCTTATCTGTCAGCAAAATTCTGAATGCCTGATGCAAAGCTGGCTGCTGTCCATGCCACTGACAGATGGCTGATTGCACCTCGGTATATGATACAAATTTCTGCCAATCTAGCATTTTCTTACACCAAACGTGAACTGTTCAGTTTGTAAAGCACTTGTGCCATATACTGCATGCGTCTCAGAGTGAATCTGATTTGCATTAATTTTTTTCTGCCCACAAAAATACAATAACAGCACACTGTTTGTTACGGCACAATCTTAATGTCAGCGTTGCCATACTTAATGTTTATAAATGACGTCACAGTGACGTCATCGTCATAAAACTCACAGCTGCTACTCAGTATTAAATTTCCTACAAAATGTATATTTCAGATTTTTAATATTTGGAAAACTCACAGAATGACGCTGTTTTGTAACTTATTTATCGAACGACCCTCATAGCAACCGAACCGGGAGTCAAACCATAATTGTCTGATTGTTAGTCGTACCACCAAGCCATCTGTTTGCTATGTCTGAATCTGTATGTTTATCTCCCAGTCTTGCTGACCACTTCAGTATATCACTGACATTGGACTCTTCAAACGACATCCCAAAACTGAACTGTTTCACGGAACATATCATTGTTAACTGTTGTCATTGCTCTAGGTCGTTTTTGTAAATGGTTGTAAATGTTGTACTGGGTTTAATGCTGATTTGGTAACCATCATCATTATTTCATCATTTATTTCATTCATAGACACAGAAAATGACATTTTCAAGGTCACAAGTAATGAACAGAAACGACAAGGTTGAAACAACACTGACAGCCGCCCATAAGCCTAAATAATACAGAACACAAGCAAAAATAAACGAGCAATTTAAAAACACTTCAAAAATACCGTAACATCAACAGAACCTATAGACTGTTTAAAAGTATTGAGACTTCTAAAATTAACAGTACTCGGAAGTGAATTCCAAACGTTTATAATGCGCTCACAGAAGAACAACGAGCGTGCAGGTGTATTGTATTGGTGGCCTTTAAACATGCAATGCAGGCCAACTCAGCATAGCTGTTTTTCCAACCAACACCTCTGTGGGTAGGCATAATGATGACTGGCGAAGAAGTGACAAGTTCTGTTTAACAGTAGAGAAAGTTACTGGGATTGTTGGCTAGCTGGCCAGCCCTTACAAGTTATTATTATTTGCTGTTAACATGGTTGGTTGATCGATCATTAGGTTGGTGTTTTGGATTGCTATTGTTTATGCACAGCTCCTGAAGTGGTGAACTTTGACCCGCTGAGTCTCGCCACTGACATGTGGAGTGTGGGAGTCATTGCCTTCATTCTGTGAGTTTCAGTGTCGTCATTCGTTTTTTCCAAAGATAGTTTTATGTTTTTGTTGGTATTGTCTTAAAGATGTGGTGGGAAATTTTCTAGTTTCTTGTGTACGTTGTCATTTCTGCATAAATTTTTGATGATTTATACCAGGTTATTTCAATGTTATAGGACAATTATGCATCACTGTGTAAATATCTGTGGTTGGTAGCTGATTAATGCTGTCAGTTTCTTGGTGCTTTGTAGATGATTGTTATGTGACAGAATGTGTGATAGTTTTATTTGGCCAGTTTAAGGGGCTGCAGTTTGTGGAGATTGTAGACTTGGCTTAATTTTGTGAGGCTTGAAGGATGAAAGTTTATTCATTAACGATAAGATGCATTGTTGCTAGTGTCATGTAAGGATGTTTAGTGTTACTCGTGCACATAACTGCTAAATGATCCAGTATTGCTTTTTCTCTCAAGTATTGTGAATATTATTTTGAACACAGTGAATGTTTTTGTGACTATTGGTGTTGGTTGTCGTTGTTTACATGTTAGAAACAGCTTAGTAAGTAATTAGTCTGTATGTTTGTGTCTGTCTGTGTGTCTGCGGGCAGACTGTCTGCCTGTATGCATCTGTATCTTTATCCCCTGTCCTCCAATAGACAGCATTATAAGATTGATGACTGGAGGATAACAGAAAATATTATTAGAACTGCAATTTTCCATACATATGCACAATTATAATCGGCAGTTCTTACAATTTTAGGTTTCCATCATTTTTTTGTGTTTTATGTTTCATAAAGGTTAAACTTTCTGTAAAGGTTAAACTTTTTGTTTCGTTATTATGTGTATGTGCAATTTTGCCTGCAAAGGCTGTCCCCGAAATGACCTATACAATGTCAGGTGGGACGTCAAACCCTACTCCCTCACTCACTCACTCACTGTATGTGTCTGTGTGTGTTAGTCTGAGTGGTTGTTCTCCATTCCTCGGTGCAGACAAACTGTCCACTCTGTCCAACGTGTCGGCTCTCAGCTACACGTTTGATGACGAGCATTTCAACGACGTCAGTGACAATGCTACGGACTTCATACGTCAACTGCTTGTCAAAGACTCAAGGTTATTCTCTCCCTTTTTCTTTTGGTCTGCCATTCTGTGCCTTGCATGGGTTCTTGCAGCTAGGCCCGATCTGTTTTCTGGCTGGATCATGTAAAAAGCTTCTAAACCAGTTATTTTAGGAATGCATTGTTAGTTAGGTTGTGCGTGCATACTTGCTTGTATATTAGAGCATTTGTTATTGTTGTTTTGGGTGTTTTTGTTATTTTGTTTTGTCTTTTGGTTTTGATTTTCGTTGTCAGTACAAGTGCAACTGATTGCCTAGGAAAACCTGTTTCTGAAGTGACTTGTAATTCAAGATTGAAACTCTACTCACTCATTCACTCACTGTCTCTGTCTGTTTGTATGGCTGTTGTAGTGAAGATCGGTTTTGCTGATTTTTTTTCTGTTTGTGCCCTAAAACGTGGCTGACATTTGTGTCATCTTCTTCTCAGCTGTTTAGCAGTAGGTACTGGTACAGAGATTGAGGAACGAAAGGCTGAGTTTGCCTAGATGTCAACCACAGTGAATAGGTAGTGATTGCTAATCAATTGTGCTTACTGTCTAATGGCATACAGGCAGCTTTTAGTGTTTTAACCAGTATCTCTTTCCACTGTGTAATAAACAGATCAGTAAGTAAAGTTTGTAAGTTTGTTGACTTCTCATAGTTTATCTGTGCACTGTATGTGAATATGTTTAGGCATCGAGCCACAGTCCAACAGTGCCTTGCTCATCCGTGGATATCTGCTGTAAGTGTTGCTTTATTGTTTTCTTTTAGTTGGGGCTTAATTTGTGCCAGCACAGTCCTGTAGTCTGGCACTTATTTTGTAGTAATACGCCTTAAGTGGCATTCACACTACGCGCATAGTACATGCAGAGTCCGTGCATATTCGCTCAGCAGCGCATAGTTCGCACGGATCCGCTACGGATACCCTCTAATTGTCCACGCTGATTTGTATAAACACATTCACACTGAGCACGTACTATGCTTACCTGTTTGTTTCAGGAGTACTTGGATTGTAGGTTACAAGCAAGATTATTTGTTGTTGTTGTTTTTTGTAGATGAAGCCTGCTCCACCATTGATCACAAATGCCTGTAACAACATGACAAATCAGATGACCAGGGTTGAAGAGTCTGATGATACAGAATCTGAGTTGTCTCATAACGTCATTAATAAAAACTATGTCAATGAATCAGCTGTTACAGAATATGGGTCGTGTCATGTCGAGATCAACATGAATGGTGTCGATACATTAGATGACATCGATTCCAGGTTGTGTCATGCTGAAGTCAAAATGAATGGCATTAATGTATCAGATATCATTGAATCTGAGTCATGTCATGTCAAGGTCAAAACTAGTGATGTTGAGAAGTCCGACGTTATTGATTCTAGATCGGGTCATGTCAGAAACAGGACTGCGAATAACTGTAGAGATGATTTAAATTTAGCCGTGACAACGCATAAGAAAATGTATGTTTTGTCCTCCAGCATGCTCTCTGCACAGGCTGAAGGTCATTTAGATGTCATTGAAGGTCATTCAGACATTGTTGATGGCCGTAATTCAGCTTCATTTAATGATGCCGATAGGCATTATCATCACAGGGTTAACAGTTCGGAATCGGACAGTGAAAGAACGGAAAATATGGAAGTGAATCATGATAGTGGTGCTGAAGCAGTGAAGCTAGTCTCTGATAGTCAATGCGAAACTACCTCAGATGTTCAGTCAACTTGTGCTAACAATCGTATCTTGCCATCATCTAACTGTGATGTTAATTCCGATGGCAACACCAGCCATGTCGGCACCAAACTTGCCTTATCCAGTGAGAAAAAACTCAGACGCGATCGTCTCATTGGAGTCAGCAACGGAGAAACTGATGATGCAATCCTTGCAATGGATAGTCACCACAAGGGCAGTGAAGCAGGCAGAGAACCGCAGCCATTTAACTGTCGGCTAGTCTCCAATGACTTGTCAACGGTTCACAGGGTAGACAGTGAGTCAGACCATCAGATTAACTCTCAACCAGTCTTGGCTAAATCTGCGTCAAATAAATTGCGGACCGATGAAAGTAGTGAAATGGACAAAGAATGCAAATGTAGCAAATGTGGGTTGCTGAAGATTTGTGATGACAGCAGTGAGACAGACCGGCAACAGAGACATACTTATGAGAACTTGCCACAAACACACAATGCAGACTGTGTCGATACGGACCAAAACACTAACTGTCAGTTGTTAACAGTGGACACAACAAACCGACACCAACTCGTGAACTGTCAGTCTCCACCAACACGCAGGAAGGACAATAAAACAGACCGACAGCAGCAGTACATAAACTGCGCACTGACCTCTGATAACTTGACAAAGGCACGCAGCATGGGCATTGAAACGGATCAGAAAACTAACGTTCAGATGCAGATGGCGGGCAGTGACAGAGATCGGCAGAAGTCACTGAGAGTCGAGTGTAGGGTTGGTGAAGCGGAGCAAAGCCAGAAGCTGATTAACAGTCAGTTACCGACAGTTCACAAGCATCAGATGCTGGTTGATTGTGATGTGAACGTGCCACACAATGTCTGGACGACCGTCATCAACCATAACTCACTACCACCACACTCAGATGATAGTGCAAACGTACACAGTCAATCGGCAGTGCACAGCTTGTACAGCACCGATAATGAGGTGTGGGCACTGTTCGTTTTGTGTTGTCATTATTGCTGTAGATTGCCTGTCTGTAGTGGTATATCTAATTTATTTGTTTCTCGTAGATAAATAACAGTGGCTAAGTCAAAGTCAGTCAGCATTAGATGGCATCACTTTGAGTCATACAGTGGCTTGGCCACAATGTGCAATGCAAAATCTGACGGGGGTGGCAGAGTTTCCATCTGCTAGTGTTACTTGGGGCCACACAGGTGTACCTGTCAATTTGTCAAGTGGCGTCTGATTCTGTCCTATGGCTTTAACAGGATGCATGAGTGTGATGGAGGCACAGATCACACTATGGTAGTGGTAGAATTTGTTGCAGTAACCAGTAGCTCGGCTTTTATTTTGCTGATTTTAGTAGTACTTTGGATTATGACTAAAAGTCCCTTTCATATACAGGTGATCTGCTGCTATATTGTGGATTATCATTATGATCGTTATTCATATCATTATGTTGTTTAGAATACGTTAACTGTTGCCTTCTATGGAAAGCTGTTTTTCACCGCCGCTATACATGATAACTGTACAATGGTAACGTTTGATTATGTTGTTACAGCACAGTATGTCAGTCTCACCGCCATATTCCACGACAACCACGGCTGCTACGACGCCGGTGTTTGAGACGGGGTCAACCGAAGGCATCAGTTTTACACAACCACTACCACAGAACCTTCGTCTCGTTGATGAGGTACCATTGCTGCTTGTCTGTTATTCGACGTTTTCTGTTACTGTGCAATATCAGACACGTACTCCGTACTCACTCACTCACTTGGTTTTTCTTTCGCTAGTTTTTTTCCATAATTTTTGCACGATAGTTACTCAGGTAATGGTAAAAAAGTCCGGGACTTGCTGTAGCACTTCTTACGTGAGTCTTGACCAGAAGCGCTCAACAATCTTGAAAGTGGCAGCTAATTGGCAAGACCTAATGCATCATGCAGCCGTCCGTTGCCCATGCTAGTGAAAATTGGACCTGCTGTTGCAGCTATCAGGCACAACATTACCCCAGTCAGCCGCAATAGGCCTTTGCAGCATCTGTTGTGGTAGTACTTATACCGGCAACATACCTTCCCAGTTTTGTCCAACCTGCAATATGAGAACGCTGAAATACACTACCTGGCAGTTCTTGTTCTTGTTTCAGCACCATTATCTGTCGCTGTTTGTTTTTGTGTGGTGATTGGTTTTAGCTGCTTGTTCTTTAACTGTTTCAATGATAACGGGTTAAACTGGGTTCACTGCAAAGAACTTTTTTTGCAATTGCTGCACCATGTGTTTCAGTGTCACCAAAGCACTGCAGCTGTGTAGAATGCTTTCGCTGCTTACATAAAGCAGTTTATCTTAGAGCACCGCAGCCTGCTCTGTGAAGGCTGTAATTGACATCTTTAGTTCAGATTGATGTTTTCTCCTTTCTGTTGATTTGTTTGTTTGTTTGTTTTTTTGTACTCTGCCGTTAATGACTGACACATAAAGTTGAGCATATCTAAACTCATTATCAGCCTGTATATTCTGTGTGTATGTTGGATGAATGACAGAACGGAAACACGTCTCTGCATGTTGCTGCGTCTGAGGGTCATCTCAATGTTGTTCGCTATCTTCTCAACTGTGGCCTTGATGCTAACCTTCAGAACAAGGTCTTTACAGTTGTTTGCTTGCAGCTTTCAAGTTCTGTTTGTGCATTATTTATTGATTATTAGTTGGTCATGTAAAGAAGCAGCTGATGAAGTGTTTGAAGTAAAATAACAAAGATGCGATATTTATAATAAATTAATATGATTCATAGGAGCCAAGATGCAAACAGATATCGTATGACAGTGAAATATTAATTTTGTCCAGTGAATCAGGTACCAGGTGTATCTTTGAAGAGACATTGTTTATTTGCACAGAAGTTGGAAGTCATACTGGTAGTAATAGTAATGGTATTTCTGTCTTATACTGAATTAATTCGGTCTGTTATTTTGCAGAGTTAGTGCCATTGTGAGGGGAGAACTATTGGGCGTTTTTATTTTAAGCACTGTGCTATTTTTGTTGTCTAACCAACAGGGTCAGACTTTTGAAGGAAACTTCCAGTTTGGTGTATTGTTTATTGTTAATGATTGATTGATGTTTCACTTAACAGGATGGCAACACGGCACTTCACTTTGCAGTGTGCCAAGGTCATGCAGAGGTCGTTCGCTGTTTACTTCTTTATGGTGCTAAGACAACTCTACGGAATGCTGTAAGTTGCTTTCTTGTCTATGTTTTAAGGCTTGTTATGTGCGTGTCAGTCAGCAGATGTGTGGTCGAAACAACTGTTCTGATGGGTGATTGAGAAGTCGTTGGTTGAACTTAGTAAGTTAGTAAATAAAACATGCTAGATATATCGAATAAATATGAATGCTTTTTTTTGTGCTGTAAAAAGGTAAGATGTAAGTCTTTGGTGGCTGTGTGACAAATTTATATCTCAGGCCCGATTGCAAATTGCCATGGGGAGAAAGTTTTAGCTGCAGAAAATACATGTAACTAATTAAAAAATTTATATTGGCTGTTGCATAAATAATCTATGTTGAGATTTTCAGTGAACATGCTTTGAAATTAAGTTTCTGGACAGGCAAGACAGTTTGACAGTTGAGTGTCCTCTTTAATCTGCAATTACCAGCTGCACCTTTTGATTTGCTCATTACTTTTGGCACCATGCAAATGTGTTTGATTTAGTTTGAGAGCGATTGACATGATGGCAGATATCAGTTGGTAGGATATGTCTGTGTTGTGCTGTTCAGGATGGTCGTAATGCAGAGATTGCGGCTATTAGGAGTGGCTACGCTGATGTCGTTGAAATTGTCACACGTGTCAACAGTGTATGTACAATTGTACATCATACTTGCTTACTTATTATACATACCTGTCCATCTTGGCATAGTAGATTAACGGGAAACATTTGCTTCCGCGATGTTTTTGGTGGGATGCCAAACGCTTCTTGTTTTCTGTCTTATTTCCGGTCTAGAGAGCCATCTCCAATAAAATCTTCAAGTGTCGTAGATCGGATGATACTTTGAGGTATGGTCAAGTCAAACCTTTTTTATTTACTTTGTTGCTTATTTGACTACATTGTCACGTTTGTATTGCTTGCCTCTGTGAAGAATTTAACGTTTTTTTAATTTTATTTGTAATTAAACATTAAAGCTTGTGTTTTGCCACATAGCTGGACTTACAGACTGAGATATCAGGACAAAGCACTTTGCTTACTTGAATATAAAGTGACGTTGGGGATTTTGCCAACATGACAATTGCTGCTGCTGCTGAAGTTGTGCAGGTGATAGATAAACAACTTATAAATGGAAATTTGGACTCGGACTTGTAGTCGTGTGAGCGTAGCGTTGCCTTGTGTGTATGCAGGATAGGCAGTTACACTGTGGCAGACAATTGGAGCCGTGCAGTCGGCCACTGGGTCGCATCAAACTCAAGCTGTTTGGTAGCAGCGGCGTCGGTAAGACGGCTCTGATAGAAGCACTCAAGTGCGGGTATCTCGGCGGCCTCCTACGATCGACGTTCAGAACTCCAGCTACTGCTGCACTAGAGACTACAGATGCTACAGTCAGATCTACCTACCCAGGTATATGATATGATGTGATACTGTACTGATTTGCAGTTAGAAATTGAGATAGAACTGCCAGTTTCACCCATCACACGGAAGCTATAATTCATTGAAACTGGAAGCAGTCAAAGATTTTGAACTTTTGCTGAGAACACTTCTGCCATCTGACCAGTGCAACAGGTCTGATAATTGTTTCCACCGGTCCAAAATTTTGTCCAAAACTTTGCACTGAAAAATTCCTGGATGTGTATCTGGTTTGCCTTTGTTATCTGAGTGTGATTCATTCTTGAGCCGGTGTCTTTAACTTCGTAAAATTAATTAAAATTCGTTCACAATGCATTGCAAAGTGTCAGTTTATGTCCTATTTCTACTTCTCTAGTGGTGAAGAATTTTTGATAATAATGATGCACTATTTACGCGAGATTTTGGATTACCATCAAAAATTTTTAAAAATGACATTTTCTCATTTTATTTTTGTGTGTATTTGGTTGACAGACGACATGATGTCGGACTCTGATCATCGTCACAATGTGAATGCGTCTAATCACACTGAGCCTCATGCTGGCTACACTCGCGGCATTAGTGTTGAACAGACTTCACTCAATGGTCAGTGAACCGTTTCTCACTGTGTCGTCATTCTTATTATCATTTGACATTGCACTCCTCATTTTGGAATTTGCTACGTTTTGTCTACGCTTTCTGACGTAGTACTATACTGATGTTCGTTAGCAGAGTATAAATGCTATTTAGTGTTTTTTAGTTATACCGTGGACGTGCATTTGACCATCTTTTAAGTGTTTGGTTAAATCAGTATATAAAAGCTTATCTTTCATTTTATCGAATAAGTGATATGTTGCTTTTGTCGCCATTGTGATAATGTTTCATACTTCCAAGCTATTCTAAGATTCTTGTTGTATAAAATGTGCCATCTGGTGGTGATGTTCTTTTTCCAAAAGTTATTTTTGCATGTATTTTTGGGAGTGCTATCCACATTGGTGATTGCTGTAGAAGTGATATGCTGACAGTGCTGTTGTTACGTTACTGAGATAAGCATATGAAAACCTTTTTTGGAAATAGTGCCATACTGCTGTTGTAAACAAAAATGTTTTGTTTGCATTATCTGGGGTATTTCTCGGTTTTTCTTGACTGATTTTTGCCGATGCAGGTGTGGGTGAGGTGAGCGTGTGGGAGTTCTCTGGCTACGAGCCATACCAGGTGACCTTTGACCTGTTTATTGGAGATGCCAACTGTATCAATGTCATAGTCATCAGCATGCAGGACTCGGCCGACATTCAGCTCAGTCAGATTGTCTTCTGGCTCAACTTTATCAAAACTCGACTCGCCCCGCAACAGACCTTCGGTAAACATCTCATGGGTTATGAAACAATCAATCTAAACACATTCATATAGTGTAAAAGAATCAGAGTCATCAACATGGGTTGTTTATTATTACAAGAAAAGCTTAGCTAACGCAAAGGGAACACACAACAGCAGTGCATGTTTGAAAGCCCGGTGCGAACAAAGTCTAAGCTCACCCATCCTTGCAACGATGTTTCTTTTACACTTGCCAAAGGGCACCAGATGGCACGACTGGTCTCACTCAGCTGTATTGGCTTAAAATCGCAGATTTTTTCTACCACCCTCTCATTTAGTGTCCTCGCTGGGGGTGACCCTATTCGAATTTCTGTAAAAGCTTTGCGGATCCTGAAACTAGAGTCTTCCAGGCAGCTGATGGTGAAGATTTGGTGATCCTAGCTTGCACCGTTTTTGACTGATCCACCCATGTGACATACGGATGGACGGATGGACAGACAGAATTGTGATGGCTAAGATGCGCTGCAGCAGTAGCTGTTGACTGGCGTGTACTTGGCGCTAAGCTAGTCATTATACTCAGTGAGATTTTCAACAGAGTGTATGTGGCTCTTTCTGTCCTGTGACAGCAGTGCATTGGGTCGGTTGGAAAACTGGCGCATTGACAGCAGCTGCAGCAACACTGTGAACGGATGGAATCCAGGCTTGCAGCTAAAATGTTATCTGCGAAATGCGAAAGCGCGAAATCTGTTGACGGCAGAAGTTTGGGCGGGCGTCGTCTGTTGTCCTCTGTAACGGTGTATTGTGGCTAAATGGTTCTAGATAGAGCCTAGGTTGCTATTGATCACTAATAGGAAGTTGAATACTGGCTTTCAGATGACATCAAAGTCATTGACCTTGGATGACCTTAAACGAACTATGGTGTGCCAATCATGTGGTATTGTGGCTACACGGTAAGTCGCAATAACCATCGCGACATGCGTAGAGCCTGACAGTCTCTTAAGCTAAGAGCTTGTTGCGCATAAAAATTGCAACACATGGTACAGAAATACAGATTAATCAGAAAGGTAGGATTAAGTAGTGTTATAAGTATGGCTTTCTAATTTAACAACTTGGACATGTTGTGCCACATTTTCAGCACTTAAAAAGGAATGTCTGATAGCAGTCACTTAAGCAGTCCAAAAAAATTATCGGTGACATATAACAGATGGTTGTTATCATGCATGTATAGGTTATGCGGGGAAGCTGTTATCGCGGCCGCGTGTAGTGATAGTAGGCACCCACGCCGACGTCGCCGTGACAGACGAGCGACACTCTGCTACCGACACTTCGATGGTGATTGTCGACACTGTCACTGCCAAGTTCACTGATGACTTTGACGTTGTGCGACGACTGTTTGTCATCAACTGTTTGCGGCCGACCTATGCCGAATTGAAAGCACTGCGACTTTGCCTCGCTGAGATGAGAACAGCCACCGTCAGTGTGAGTATGAGAGACTATAATCTCTCCACAACTACAATTAGTGATGGCAGAACCATTATGGTTTCTTGTTCTTTATCTGCCCATACGTGTCTACCCATCTATGATGTCATTTCTGTTCTGTATGTCATATATATCTAGCTAACATTAGCTAACAATATTTTTGATATCCATCAGTGGATTTACGTCAAAGTTTTGTGTGTAGTGTTTCTTGGGATATTGGTGAACTGGTTAAGTTTTCGTGTCAAATGGTCACAGCATGACCATATTTGCTAAAACCATCGTGGTGCATTGTATAATGGCCATGAATATATCTTGCATGTTGCTGGAATTTAGTCTTCATACGCTAGTAATGCCTTGTCGATGATGATGATGATGATATTATTATTGTAATAATAGTCATCGTTGTTTTTTGTCATGCTGCTGCAGGTGATGATGAAAGAGGATGATAATGTACTGTGTGTAGAACCTACCAGCAAGCACAGGTCTACTGGAAGCCACCATTTCCGCTCTCCCATCGTGGCGTAAGCAGTTCTCCGTCCACCCGGTGTTGACGTGGCCCAAGTTTGCCGACCGAGTGCGGCAGATGATCAACATTCTGTGCAGCCTGGAACATCTGCATCAGCTCGTCTACCAGCTACAGCTAGCTGGCGAGGTCCTTCTTTATTTACATTTGCTGCTGGAAATATGCAGAAATCACCGGGACTTGCATAGCTATTGGAGAGACGTCCGGAAATTGAAATGTTAGGTATTTTTGGGAAGTTGAATTCCTATAGCAGTTAAGCAGTAGCAGAATAGTTTTAAGTTGCATAATAATGCTGCATTTTGCTGTTTTGATGGTTAGATTTTGTTACCATATTTTGTGATTTGGTAACCACAAAAATGCAATTGAAAACCATTCAGTGCTAAGTATGACATTATGGCACTTAAGAAACATTCTCTACCTCTGCACTGTACAAATTCATTATTGAGTTGATTTGTGGTGAATGTTAGAAGTATCTAGTGGTAGATTTTACAAGTTGTTATGCAGACTTTTACCAGGTAGTCGTTATTTTGTCCACTGTGTGTTTTTGTGTGTAGATTGTTTACATTGAAGCTGTTGATGGTGCCGAGGATCTGGTCGTTCTCAGCCCGCAGTGGCTCTGCTGTGACGTGATTGGCCAGCTGCTGTCACATGAACAGGTGACGCGATGTCGGCCAATCGGGCGCTTCTCACTGGACGAGATTCATGTCATGTTTCCTGACAGCAGTGTCGTGAAGCTGGTCTCCCTGCTCCAGACGATGGAACTCTGCTCCACGGTCGTCGACGACTCGGAAACGGAAACCGTCGAGTTCGAGTTCATGAGCCTCAACTTTGTCGAAGCGTCCGACCATTTTGTCGATTATGACGACAATGACGATGATGGTAACCGTCGACGGCAGAGCGGCTGGGTTTACGGAGGTGTACGATTGGTCGGATCTCGAGGGATCGGACTACAGTTAACCGGCATCTTTCCCCGTATTCAGGCTCGACTTCATCGGCAGCTGGAAGCACTGACTGGTGGTGGCTGTGGTCTGGAACAGTGGTACGGTGGATCTCGACTTGTGGCCCTCAGCAGCACTGTACAGGTCATAATCTCGGCATCGATTGACTGCCACACAATTGATATTAAATGTCGCACAACACCAAGTTGTCGGCTAGCCGCATTCCGACTAATGGCATCCGTCTGTCACTTGGTAACCAACGTGCTAGCCGACTGCCTGCCCAGTCTGTCTGTTGAGCAACAATCTCTGAGCATTGCTGATCTTTCCAAACCACCCATGTCTTCCAGCATCTTGTCGGCCTATGCACCGCGGGACGTTCGGCAAATGCTCGACGGTTACCTGACAAAGAATGATGAATCTTCGTCAGCTAGCCATGCTGTGGAAAATGTTGTGGATTTAGTGGCGTTTGGGTCGACCGACGTATTTTCGATGCTGACACCCAGCGCATCTCTCCCGCTGTCGGTGGGCCTGTCGGTGAGCACTCGTCGCGCTGTCGCCAAACTGCTGGACCAGTCACATCCGACGGGTCATGACTGGTGTATGCTGGCTGTACTGATTGGACTTGGCAGTGAAGAGCTTGAAAATATGGATCATAGTAGTAGGTCAGACATTAGTCCAACCGATGGATGTCTAGCATCATGGATTAGACGTGATGGTGACAGTGCGACAGTGTCGGCGCTGGCGACCAAACTGTCAACTCTTGGCCGATATGATGCCCTCGACTCTCTGCTGTCAGGACTACCGGTTTTTATCTACAAGTCATTTATTCCAACATCTCAGTAGTAATAATGATAATTTGCCACGGCTTTTTTAGGCAGTGAATCATTTTTAAAATATAACACCAACAGCTAGTCAGAAAGAGTCACTTTTCTGAATTGTTCGATCTTTTTGCGGTTTATATAATGTCAGAGTTTTTCAGGGTAGATATCGTACTTTAGCCAATAAGAATGTTGAATGGCTGAGTTAGGTGAGGTATTGTTAGAAGATTTAAAGCTTTATATCCCTGAAATGTTTTGAGCATGTTGCAACCAACTAATTATCACTGAATGGTTACTATCATTAGTACCATTAGTCATTACCAGTGCTCTCAAGTTGAGATATGCTAGCTGGCTGTTGTTTACGGCATATAAAGACACTGGAGTCTGCTTCTCAGCAGAATTTTGCTTCCAAAACAATGTGCACCAACTGACAGATTTTGTTCATGTACCATTTTGTCGGAAGATATTGCGAAAGTGTAGAAATGCCTTGAAATGTGATATGATGATAGATAGTGGCATTGCTTTGTGCTGTTAGACAGTTGGTTGTTTGCTTGTAAATTTGAGTTGTTGTCATTTTGGAATTGGTGAAGTTTGTGTTTTGCCAGTTTGTACCGTGAATGTGTTTCATCGACATATAGCAGAATATTTAGCTGCTGTGAGATGTGTATATATATAGAATCTATATATATATCGTACATGTCAATAAGAATTTATCGAGCTCATGTCACACTGAAATGTGATATAATATATGTCATCATTGTGGCTGTCTAGTTTAGACAATTTTTATTTTTTTGTTATATATCAGTGGTTATTGGCACAAGTGCATTAACGATATTATCAGAAATGCTGTACTATTATTGCCAATATATGCATGTGCTGAATGTTGTCTGTTACACATTTTACCAGTTCTAGTACGGTAACATATGTAGGCCTAGATGTCATCAATCTCTTGAAATAAAGACTGGCGGCAGCCTTGCTCGGGTTCGCAAACTTGGGTCCATTGGTATTTTTAGGTTTTACTATAACCTTGTCAAACGTTGTACGTTTGCTACAAAATTTTGTACACTTAGTGTCACAGACAACTTGAACAAATGCTGCAAATTTGGTTACTGTATGATTTCTACTTTTTTGTGTGTGCATATATTGTGGCTAAACCGTACATCAGCATGTATGGTTTACCACAATATATGCACGGTGCCCACAAGAGAAAGCGGAAATCATACAGTCACTGAATTTGCAGCATTTGTTGAAGTTGTCTGTGCCACTATGTGTACAAAATTTTGTAGCAGACGGACCACATTTGACAAAGTTACAGTAAACTAAAAATACCGATGGACCCAAGTTTGCGGACCTGAGAACGGTCGCCGTCAGTCCTTATTTTAAGAGGTCTATGGTAGATATAATGAATTTATTTATAGCAGAATGCGCAGCGCTGGCAGTTGCTGATCTGTAATGTTGACAAAAAGCTTGCACGGTCAAAGCCACAGCCATTCGGAATTCTCATCATATTCCTGTTTTGTGGGTTATATTTTTGTAGAAAATTGAAAAAGTTCAAAGCAGTGCTGAAAGTCTGGGAACAAAGGGGGCATGAATTACACCAGTGTAGAACCGGTAGATGATAGCACATGATAACAGAGGGCGAGAGAGAGAGAGATTTCAGAAGCTTGCAATGCTTTTTTGTTTTTGTCTGAAAGTGCAAAGTGTTTGGGTGGACAGAAGGACTACTGGGACATTAAGTAGCATTGCAGTCAGTCACAAAAATTTTGTGTAGCACCTCCTAAAGTCCTGAACAGGATGGGCTATAATAAACTCTTGTAAAGTGAAATTACAATAGTGCACGAAGAAAGGGATGAGAACAAATTGTGAACATTGTTTTTGCAGCAACTATAGTAAAATATTGGGATACCCAGAACATTCCCTCCATGAAAAAACTAGATGGTGTATATACTTGTATTAGGTTAATAGCTGTCCTAGGGTTGGCCGTGTTGAGCCTGCATCTGTTTGTATTAACTGTTACATAGTAGTAGATTGATCTCAGTTCTATATCAGAGTTATTATCTATCCATGTTATCGTTAGCATTACTGTCTCTGAGTGGCTGCAGTGCCTCATCGTCAATGCTGTGTATATTCGTTGTTGCTGTGTCTCTCTGATACAGATTATAACCCACATTCCTTTGTTCGCCAAATCTGCTGTTTCGTCCCCAGGTTTCTGGGTCAGGGGATGTCCTGAAACTTTTGAGTTCTGTTCCATTGTGCATACTCATGATAAGTAAGCGGAGCAAGTTAGCGTATGACAGCAGAACCAGTCATAAAAATATCAAAAAGAATGCAATACGCCCTCCTTGTAGTAAAACAGTTACGACTGTACTGCAGCTGATCAAAAATTTTTGTTGACTCGGAATAAGATGTTGAGCTGAATTTTCATCATAACTCACGAATGCACAAAACTGGCAGAATTCACGTATACTTCCACTTAATTGCACCAGATATAATAAATACCATGTCTACGTCCATCCCATGTCTGGCCATCAATTTGAATTTGCAATCTATACAATCTATACAATGAATGTGTGTTAGTCTGTCTCACTTGTTGTTGACATGTCAGCAAATACATGCAGAATTACAACATACTGTGTTTGTGGGACCGACCATCGTCGCTGATATCCAATGTCTTGTTATTGCATTGCCAGTGCGTGTTTTCACTACATTGCTGTTAATAGCTAGTCATATTGCCGAATACGTGACTTTCACGTAGGGATGTGCCGATTTCAGTTTTTGGAATCTACCCAGAGCAAAATTTACATCCGGAGACTGAACTTTGATTTATTTAATTGATTTGCTGTCGTCTAAGTCATATTACACAATTTTAATGGGAAAATATGAAGTGGAAATTCTGTCATAATGTGATGTTTTGTTTCGTGTACGATGGTGCTCAGTCAAACCATCATAATGACAAGCCATGACTACCTGTATTTTTTATTATTTTTAGCTGTATAATAATTGGCATGCACAGCAGTTTAGATCCATAAATCTGGCCAAAGTTTTTTCCCCAGAGCTATATTTGCCAGAAATGTCCGTACGTTGGGTATGCCAAAGCCGTAGCTGAAAGCTGGCGCATCCATACATTTATTTCTTTTGTTCATGCTTGCATACATGTGGCCTGTTTAAGTTTTCTTCGAAATGATCTAAGTGGCCAAATTGGGTTTTGTTATTTCATTTGCTCAAATCGTCATCGGTGTTTGGTATACTTGTATGTCGTATTGTCCGTGCATATGATTTACTTTGTGTTATTGTTTCTGACCTTCCTCTCCTCAGTAGACAGCTGTGGTCATTGTCTGGTAGATATCAAGGAAGGATGTTCACTGTTTGTGGTGCTGTATTGTGTATCAGAATTAGACAGTTCATTGAGTGTAAGCATTCACATACACTGAGCAGTTCTTTTGGGTGCTGGTTTCATTAAAATTTTTTTTTGTGTTTTATGTTCACTAGTACTTTTGTCTTATGGTTTGTTTTTGTCTATTTTCTGTTGGTTGTTTTGTGAACTTGTTTGCCATTTGTCTTGGGTCTTGTAACAAGTACAAGTGTGTTTGTTGTCTTATGGATTCATCTTTTGCATTTCAGTGTATTTTCCATTGTTTGTTTCGTCAGCCTGAATGACAATACAAGTGTAATGATTGCCTGAATATTTTTTCCCAAATCACCAATTTATGTGTCTAGTGGACATAAAACTCTGGTCCTTTCTTACTACAGATTTTTCTTTTATGTGTAGATTGTAGCTTCAGTGAATTAATTTTCGTCTTTGTCATTGCTAAATCGACCACGTTGTCGACTGTTCGACCACCAAGTCGTAGCTTAGTTTTGTTGTCTGCGCCGACAACGCAAGCGAAGCATTGCATTACTGACCGTGCCTGTCAATGTCAGTCACTCACCAGACAAGAGTCATTGAGTTCTAACTCAGGTTTACACCCACGATGACAAGAGTGTAGTGTCTCTTTACGTTGGGATTGTTCAGAGCCATTCGCCGTTTTTCTCTCATCAAATCATAATATATGTCTTCACACTGGTTGTTTATTGCCTTGTGTTATTAGTGCTGCTGGCCAAGCAATATGTAAGATTTCTGAATGGACTAGAAAGATATGAGGGTCATACAAAAAAGTTCATAGACTGGCACATAGACTGGAATGTGAAGATATTCACATTTTGCCACTTTTTCAACGTAGTCTTCTGCAACTGAAAAACACTTGGCCCAGCGTTTCTCCAAAGCTCAGATTCCACCTTAGAAAAAAAAATTTATTTTGGTCTTCCAGCCAGCTATTTGCCATGCAGATTACGAGGAACATTATAACACATTATAAATGTCATTGCATTACTAGTTAGTACCATCTATCACTCCAATATTGCACAACTTACAATGGGGCTATAATTGGACATCATGAAAGGAGATGCAATTTTGCTGACGATGGGGATGTAGTATGCATGGCAAATTGCTGCCTGGAAGACCAAGGTCAGAAGTTATTTTACAGCAAAATCCGAGTGTTGGCAAGACCCTGGTCCAAGTGCATTTTAGTCGATGCATATTGTATGGTTAACTGTGTCAGTCCTCATATGTGGGGACCAACAGTGCAGACACATTATGTGGCCATCTTGTCTAAAGCTGTACAACTCTAACCCGACCTGTACTCATTTTTGACCTTCTTTACTTAAAACTGACGCATCACAGAGGAGGTTAATTCTAATTTCGGTTTTTCTGAGCTTTTGTTTTAGTCACAAGCCCCTATGGCACAGATTGACAAGACCCGTAATGTACTTTGTTAGCATGGCCACATAATAACCCAGTACAGAATGTGAAACTGGTTGCAACAAACGAACAAAACACCTTTATTACAAGCAACAGTCAATGGCTGGATACAAAAGCAAACATGAAAAAACACCAGAATGAAGACATACAGGCACTATTCTAATGAATGAAACCAACTGTGCAATATGTGCAGCATCCTAAGTGACTAAACACAGCTGAACCGAGACTTTGACAATGTGGAACTAGAACTTTTTAAACGTTTGCAATAGGACGAATGTAACTGCATTCAGATCAGTTCAGCTGCTCTGTACACTCTTTAGGTGTTTAGGTTTTAGGCCATTTATACAGACAAGTCACAGATAGCTACTGAGAGAATAATCAAGCTTCAATGGCATCAACTGTGTAAGAACAACTGTCAAAACAGGTGCTAAACAAAACATGCTAAAATGTTAAATTAGTGTAAGAACATTAGAACAATGTTTAAAATCAGTAAAATCATGCTCAAGAGAAATTATGTTTATGACATGCAAGTTATCAATAATAATAATAATTAATATTAATAGTAATGAAGGTGGAATTATTAACAAAATAACAAAAATATGGAGTACAAATTACTGCTGCAGTGCTATATAAACGGGGTTCAGAAAAATGTGAAATTCACCGATACATCGTAAATTCAGCGTTGTTACAAATGAACAGCTAGCAATAAACAGTTTTCTCAATGAGATTTTTTCTCTGATAACTGTCCGACTTTTGCTAAATTCCCTGACTTTGTAACAGCTGTCAAATTTTTGAACATTATTAGTTGACCAAGAAAAGTGGTCACTACCCCTGTGTTTGCCGCACATTTCCGTTTCAGCGTGCTACACAGAAGAAGTTTCACCCCAATCTCAGCTACACTTAGCATGCAGTAGAGGAACCAAGTGTATAGCAGGGTGTAGAGGACAGACAATGCTCGGAGTAAGTCTAGATCTCACATACTTAAGCCCACAGTCTGCACAACGTTGGAAGGCATCTTCAAATTACTCAGAATTCAGCTGCAGTCAAGACTAGATACCATGGGAAGGGTCACATCACGTATCTTCCGCGCCACAGTCCAGGATGGGGTCATCAGCCTCCTCATCATATCGTAGTAAACTGGTCAGCCAGTCTTCGTCCGTGGCCGCATCTTCAAGCCCCAGCCGTAGGTGCTCCGAGTCGACGCTTGACAACTCGGCACCTTCGGGCAACAACGAGTTGTTCTCAGTCGTTGCTGCCATACTGTCATCGTCATCTTCATCAGATCTCTGGTCCTCCATAGCATCATCCTGTAAGTAAACAAATGAAACACCTTTACTATGTGCTACAGCCAGTCAAATTACTGAATTATTAATTAAACACTATGGCAAAAAGGGTTTTGTGTGTTTTTGGCAGTTCATATAGACAAGCATAGTGGAAATACTTACAAAGATCACTCATCAGTGGCATGAAAAGTGTTAGACAACTGTCAGGGCCTATCAGCTGTTCAAAAAATTAAGTAAGTTCAGTTTCTAAATTAGACTGTGAGATGATAAAAATCACAAAAGACAAACACAAGTTCACAACAATGCAACAACATAACATGCAACATACCGGTAATCTAAATACAATTATATCCAAAGCTCGGGCAATAAAATTCTCCTTCATACCTAACAAAGGGCAGTATAAACTCCTGCCCTTGTGTTTGTAATCTCAGATTCTGAGGCTTTTCACTGAGCATCTAAATGTGATAATGCAATGATATTGCTCCGAGTAACTCCGCAAGTGAAAAAATCATAAGTCTGCTCTTTCTGCCATAACATCAATGCTATAGTCATATAACGTCAGACACAAGTCTACACTTTGATTTGTCACATATATGTTGCAGCTGATGCCTCTGTGAGATACCCGAAATAAACAGGCAAGGTGTACATAATCTTGCTGAGTATAATCGGTTATGAAAGAGTATCAACTAATGCACAGAAGAAAGTATAAACATACAGCATCCGTAGCATTAATATCCATAGCCTCTTCATCATTAATCTTGTTGTCTGCGGCCGTCATCTCACTGTTAAGCGTTTGAGCCAGACATGTGTCAAGGATTACTGGCGTGTCGGCAATGACGTATAGTGGTTCAGAAGACGACAGATCACTGTAATCACAACAGGAGTTCTAATGATCACAGTGTAGCAGGGTAGTGCATAACACTGTTGTAAGAGTAACTATCAAAGTCAATGGGAAACCCCAGATATCGGGCACCTGTTTCAGTTACAGTAATGGCCACGACAATGTTTACTTTCCTGCCATCAAGAAACAGGCATCGTGAGAGTTTACCCAGTTCAAATGATAAATGCGAAACAGTGCTGGTCAGTCGCCAACATTTGGAACCAATGAAACTGTTCGGGACAGATCTGTCTAAATAAGCAGCAATAATGTCTAAGTTCAACATCATCACCATTACTGAGCCACAAAGCTGTTCATTTCACCATCCCAAGGAAGTTAAAAGATTAGGTTGACCTAGGTTACTGGTTACATACCGAGATGGTTTACCCGCCTGCAGACAGTCACCCATCCAAGTATTAAGGGGGCCCAACAATACATAGAGTAACTTCGTTGACACAATGCGTTAACTACTACACCACACAAAATCACGCTATCACTTGATTTCGACAAAAGACTGATAATTGTAAAGCAAACTGGCTCAAACAATATACTTACAATTCGTATTTCACACATGAAACCATTCTGTCTACCAGTCTTTGCTTAAAAGGCAACTACCACAAAAAATTTTTATTGCAGAATATCTTTGGATTTTGTATTTACATTACAAATATATGCGTCAAACTTTCTACTAAAACAGTTATTATTAAAAAAACAACTTTGTTGATAAATCTATTTTGCACTATAAATAGCTCCAGACTAAATTACATTTTTAACCAAACTACTTTTACACAGTACTTTGTTCCTTTCTGGTAATTAGCAGCAGACGACCGTAGTGCAAAACGCGGCGTTTAATCTCATAGAAACATTAAAAACTGCCAATCGTTTAACTATTAAGTGTAAAATTAGATGCGAAAACATTATATATGTCCACAACAAGCAAATAAACAAACAATAAACCGAAAAACAAAACTTTTGACTGCTTGCCGTCACAGCCTTGAACTGCAGCTGGTTCCCGTTTGCCCATAAAACGAAGAAGGCAAAAGTCTTCGTCACCGTATGAGCGACCAGGGACCAGCTTCGAGGGATTTTGTGACGTGACAAAATTCCTCGTAGCTGGTTCCCAGCAGCTTGGAGTTAAAAATTAACTACACATTTATTATCAAACATTTTACGCTGGTACCATACATGTAGTCTTTAGTAGATGTCTACTGTCTGAAAATACATTAAAATCACAAAGGTCAATTTTGACGGTAGTCGCCCTTTAACAAACCCTCTTTCACATTCTTACTGACTACAAAGTATGATCCTAAAGTCTCTCCTCTGAAAGCTCAAGTTCACCATGCCATTTCTTCCCTAGCAATAACCATCACCATTGCCATTACTCATTAGTAATCATTACATTTACACATAATGGTATGGCCAGGCTGAGTTTGCCTGGGGGTTTGGTTGAATACCAACAAACATTCACCATCTCAGTACTAACCCAACTAACACAGGTAATCATAAAACTACATTAATCTATAAAACAGTGATACCTGGCAGATGTGGACAGTTCTTTGGAGGCTGAATTGTTGACACTTGTAGCTTTCATCATATCTAAAATCAACGCAAAACATGCACCATACATAGGGTCCATAAAAAAGAAGCTACAACATTTTATGTATAACTCATAATACAAAACATCATTCATCAGCACAACAATCCCAAGACTGCATTTTCTTAGAACTTCGAAAAATGTAACTGAATTGATTTAAACCAAATTCATTGCCTCATAAATCTGCAAACAAACATTCTGTTTTTAAACCAGCTTTTCTATCCAGAATTGCCCGAAGTTAGAACAACCAGATTGTAGCAAGTCCCTTACAAACAAAATGTCCTTTCAAAGTATTAATGTTCGAAATTCATATATCTAAAAATCGAAACAAATACATCTACAAACATGTTACAAAAAACGTTATTATTACATTATTTATTATTATTACATGGTTTAAAAACACATGTTAAGTCATTCACAACAGTGAAGAATCGCAAGTGTGGGCATGTTATGTAATCATAACGTATTCGTTACATTACATATTATTCAAAACACATAACCAACCGGTCAGAATTCGATGCACCGCAGATGGCATTAAGCCGATAAGGTTGTTGAACTGTCTTGGGTCACAGCATCCTTTATCCAGGCCGTAAGTCATTCCCATCCTCCGTAGCACCTCCAGATCATCATGAATCTCAAACTGATGGTCAAAGTTGAACGTGTATGCTCGCCTATCACACGCATGTCTTGTTACATTATCTCCATCATTATCTCCATCACTGGTTATTTTTTAGCCCATATCAATCTGCATAAATGGAAAAGCAGTGAACAGCACTCTTAACAACATTGCGAACTTGCGATTACACAAACAGTAATAATCTGGGACTAAAATGACAAAGGTCCCACGTAATAACAGCATAATAAGTAATGTAGAAATACACCATCAAAAATACCAATTCCATGCTAGTTAAAAGTGGTTACCTCTAAAATGAAAGATAACAGCGAAATGTTTTTTTCGGCAAAATATAGTCAAAATTCTCCCGTTTTCCCTGACAAGTGTCAAACAATCTGACTTTTATAGATGTCTTCCAGATAAATGGTCATCACAAATTATAAAATTAGAGCTGTTAACGATTAAAAATGTTTAACAGCTGACTTTTCAAAAATTAACAAATAACAAACCACTAATTTCTTTTTAAACTAACACTGGTTATAGTGCAAAATGCATGTTTTTATTAACTTAGAGATAAAAAATGGTCGATTATTAGTAAAGCCTAAGCATTTGTTTTATCCAATCATGTACTCCAAAGAAAGTGACGACCATATTATAATACTTGCCATGCTACCTGCTTCATAATGTCTTTTTAGCGACATTACCTGAATTGAAAATATAATAACAATTTTATGATGTCTGGCTTTTCGCCCCTTTGCCGTTTCACCCAAAGCTTGTTCGCCAAATACGAGGCGAATCAGCCAGGGGGCGGA
>Ga0209367_1001359_pt1 | contig 29743 bp, 16 predicted proteins | sample WorMetLIZISLAND2_FD_187412 | JGI IMG/M metagenome (GOLD analysis project Ga0209367, IMG submission 187412) | Marine gutless worms symbiont microbial communities from Max Planck institute for Marine Microbiology, Germany - Olavius geniculatus... ...
GGGGGGGGGGTCGGCGACTCAACTTTCGTCGACGCGGTCCGACTTTAAAAGGCAATTTAAAAGGGCAATTTACGGTCTGTTAACTAAGGATTTATAAAACCGGAACAAAAAGAAATTTGGGAAAGAAAAATTTGTACGATAAAACTAACCCGATAAAATGGAACAAATAAGTAAATAAGTAAATTTAGAAGAAAAATGGCCAAAAAGAAAATGAAATAATTTAGATAAATGATATTAACCAGGGATCCCTCACAGGCCAGCAAAGTAAAAATTAACGCAATTACTGATTTTATGTAAGCAAAGATGAACTAGAAAGTCCAGCTGTCGCTATGGAAGACGCGCTACAGCCTATACATGTATACAGTTCCTGTTGCAGTACTGACTATAAGGTCTTCCAAAGTCAATGATTTTTATGTCATTCGGAAGCCAATATGCGACTCCCGGTGATCAATAGAAACTTAGACCCTATCTCGCACCGTTTGGCTGCAATAGCGCGTACCGACTTTCAGGGTCATCCAAGGACGATGATTTTCATCTCATCTGAAAGGGCGTATGCCACTTCCTATAAGTAAGCCTTGGCCCTATCTGTCACCGTTTCCGAGATACATGTACGTCCAGTTTTTCCTACCCTTTCTTGATTTAACCCCAAATTTGAAAATATTTCTTTTGCGCTGCATCCCCCAATTTTTATGCAGAGAGTTTCGAGAAAGGGCTAATTAGGCCTATTCGTGTAAAAGGTTTTCTCTTACGACCTGACGCTTAACCTCAATACATTCATTATATACAGACGGACAGACGGACGACAGATAGGCGATAATCGTGCTATAAACGCCTACAGCATAGCTGTAGCGCGTCAAAAATTATAGGGTTGGCCTACTTGACGGTTACGATTTTTAGTCTTAAAGAGTCTTTCGGAATATGTGCTTCATCATTTTACGCATGTCAAAAGATCACCGAAAATTTCGATTATGTTTTGGAAGACGATGCAAGTTGCTATAAAACTGCGTGTGATCGTAATATAGGGCTTAATCACAAAATAAGTAAGTAAGTAAGATAACTTTGCTAAAGCGAATAACCTGCAGTTAACTTAGTCTGTCACGATGCGCTGCCGAAATGCTGGAAGGTGGCCAAAAGACGAAAAAACTTGTCAGTAGACATGTACAATTGTTGAAAGTTTTTTTTCTTTCCGTTTCTTTCACGGAAAGAAGAATCGGATTTTATCGGCAGCTGGCGCGCTGGCAGCTTCTGGCGTTCGTCGACGCTGCGTGCATACCACTCCCGACATAATGTTTGACAAGGCGCGGCGTCGAGGTTGAAGTCTCAGGGGACTTGAGAGACGAGAACACGCGGGACTTGGCGTCAATCATTCACTGAGACTGACTTGTTTGGCCGCACTGCTGCGCTATGAACTAGCTTTGTGTATGTTGCACGGCGGGTGACGTTTTGGGCGATAGTAATTTTAATATGGTAATTAGAAATGATTTGAGTGGCTGAGTGAATAGAGACAGATCATTTGGAGGACGAGTTTTATTTCCAGGCAATCAGTTGCACTGCTACTATGAAGAAACATTAACAACACAAAAAGAAATTAATATTAAAATAAATTGCAAAAATGACGTCTTATGCACGCAACAGGAACATAGTAACAAACAGAAGGTTCACGCACGCAATCTAGCAATGTAAGAGTAACAAGAAGCTTAGCTGTCACTAGAATAGCCGACCGTACTTGTTGTCAGTGACCTTCAAGGTCATCCAAGGTCGATGATTTTCATGTCATTTAAAAGCCAGTATGCTACTTTCTGCCAATGATCAATACAAACCTAGTCCCTATCTCGCACCGTTTAGCCACGATAGCTCGTAACGGTATTCAAGGTCATCTAAGGTCAGTGGTTTTCATTTAATCTGACAAGGCGTATGCCACTTCTTATTAGTGATTAATAGTAACCTAGGCCGTATCTTCCGAGATATGGCCTGTTTTCCGTTGAAAACACATTTTTCCTACCCCTTTTCATTCAACCACCACTTGAAAATGTTCCCTTTAGAGTAGATAACTGAAATTTTGCATGCCCGAGTTTAAGACCCGGCCATGACTAACTATTTGTGTAAAAGTTTTCCTTTACGCCCTACCCGTTAGCCTCAGTACATCTGTTACGGACGGACAGACAGACATACAGACAGACGGACGACAACCATGACAATTATAGCTCGACCGTTGCTTAGATATGATCGGCTAAAAATTTGGTTTAGGCGCCTTTTATACGCCACCCGACCACTAGAGCCTATTCTATAGGCCTACAACATCCGACAGCTGCGTGGAGATACGGGGGGAGAATGGCGTCAGTAGCAACGTATGGATGTAAGAGCTGGACGTTGCAGATAGATAATAGAAAACAGGATCAACGTACTTGAGATTAAAAGTTTAACGCAGCTCCATCCCATACTACCTGCAGAAAAAAACAACTGGTTGGGTTTTGGAGACAGTTGCTGGAGTCGAGATAAGTTTAGGCCCTTAACCAGCTTACATCTCCCGACATGTCACAAGTACGGGATCATCAGTCCCCAAAGTGTAACAAGGCGTGCACACATCCTAGAAACCTCAGGGAAGAAACTCGATATCAACTTCTATGGGATGGCCTGACCCTCTCAATCATCTGTTATCTCGACGCATCTCTGGCACGCACAAGCTTCTGCTTCAGCTGCTGCTTAAAGTTGGCGTCAGCTCGTCTCTGCTGCCAAGTTTCCGCACTGAATATACAGTTTTATGCAAGTTAAGTAAGTAAGTAAGTAAAACTTAGATGTAAGCTAATATTGCATTGAAAAAACGGAACCTCTCATGCGCATCTCTGTTCGAAGTGACGTGATGTCGCTGAGTATTTGCATGCACTTTCGGTTTTTTTTGTTGCGTTGCCCTCCTTTGTATTCCGTAGCAGAGAATTATTATGCTTCATAATGTGTTTTATCCATCTGAGCTTGCGTTGCAACTTGCTGTAGGTCTACTGTCTCCAAGAACAGCGTCAGTAAATCGAAGCACAGGCAGCAGTTGTGAATCGGTGGCATCATTGCAAGGCAATTGTTACCTCCCATAGGCCTAACGTAGACTCTAAAAATCCTCGTACAGAATTTAGGGCTTGAAATTCTCACTTTCGGGGAATTTAGGAACGAAATTGAAATTCTGAGCATCTGTATTTTCAATGTTGGAAATTTGCAGCTGTTCGTCGGAAAATTGCAACCCCTGCCCCCAACTTTTATGAAGAACTTTATAAACCTGTAGAGCTTATACCGCCGCAGTCAGAGGACAGTGCTGTGGTCGAGAATAGAAAGCAGAAGGGTTAATAACCGAAGTGACCTATATGATCGCAGGATTCTGACCCACATTAGCGACCAGTAACAGTGTTAAGTTTGGCTTAAGCTCGCCTTTGCTGCTGCCAAGTTGCTGCGGCTGCTGTTGCTGTTGCCGTGTGGAACGCCAATGACGCAAGGGCGCCGCTGCTGCTGTGGCTATCAACTAATGACAACCAGATGACTTCTGTATCCGCAACGCCGCATTCCCTTCCCTTCAGAGCTGTGTCGACCATGAGACTTCCAGTTCGCTCAACGTCCGCAATTTCGTTTAGTATAGTCCGCACCATCAATCATTAAGTGGTTACGTGAGCCGACCGTCACCGCATGAGCAGGTCGTTCAGCTGTCACACGGCTCTGCAGATAACTACTGTACGTCGTCCGCATTTCCGCGCGTCTGGCATTATTAAGAAACTATACGCTACTGTTTAGAATAAGTAGGCCTATTTTGCTCGCATGGTACTTCTTGGAGTACCGAACAGCCCCGGCCCTGGCAAAGAACTACTTGACATTTCCTTTTCGAGTTTCAGAAGCAATCTGTATAATGCGGTTTCCCCTAAAGGTTACAAGTTTATTTTATTTATTCCGCTCACAGTCTCACGTTGTTTATTTTTACCGTTGTGTCTGCAGTGGTAAAATTTGATCGATAACTTAATGGGTTCGGTCAAACATGACCGAACGAACCGCAGTGTAGACTTACACTACCGACAGGCGGCGACCGTGGAATAAGTAGGCCTATTTTAACATACACATACCATTTTCTACTGCCGTCTGTGGAACTCGAATGGAGCAACACGGGAGAACGGTGGTAAAATAGGGATCTTTCCGATCGCTGTGTTGCGAACAGCGTTTCGCGGCGGACCATCAAATTACAGCGGATTTGAATCTGCAAGCGAAGACGTCCGCATCCCACACGCCGCTGCACTCCGTTCCGCGAAGTCGAGTCCCATACTCTTTCGATAAAGCGCAACGTCACGAGCGTTGGGCTGGCTCCAGACGGACGCCTCGCCGAGAAAGTCGGTCGGACCGGTCGGAACGTAGGTCAAGGTCGCTCAAGGTCAAACGAAGACGGCCCGAGCGAGGCGCCACGGTGAGCTCAGATCATAGGCTACCATGCTGCGCCGCGTACGTTACACGCATAGACCTTTCAGTGTCCGTTGGACGTAGGCGTTGCCAACAGTGCTGCTGATATGAACTTCAAACAGAAGCAATAGTAGCACCACGTACAGTATAGAGAGCGCGAAGCTCCACTCTGGTTTAACAACACCATGCAGCTATGAATAGATGCGGTCTTCACAGAAATAAGCCTATCGCCCGTATAGGCTTAGTTCGCAATGACGAGTGGAGCAATTATTACTCCCTAGGTCTTACAGAGGCCGTCTTTGAATAAATTCATAGGCTGAAACATTGACTAGCATTGACTAATGAAAAAGAACAGGTCGCTAGGGAAGACGCGCTACAGTCTATACAGTTCCTGTTGCAGTACTGACCTTCAAGGTCGTCCAAGGACAATGATTTTCATGTCATTTGAAAGCAGATATGTGACTTCTTATTAGTGATCAAAATAGCAACCTAGGCCATATCTCGCACCGCTTATATAGCCACAATACATCCGTGACGGACGGACAGACGACAGACAAACGACAACGATGCCAAGGACGACGTACATCAGCTGTAGTGCATGAATAATAAGTTCATCGCATCGAATTAGGCCTTTCAACTTTTCTACCAGTTTTCGCATATCAGTGTCATCATGTTCACTCTTCACTGTGGCGACACCTGGAAGCGAATGGAAATCGTACTGAAGAAGAAGGCAACAGCCAAAATACAAACAAATAAAGTAATAAAAGTTGCAATTTGATGAATTTGTGAAGCGTATTAGGCCTACTGCTTCTATAGCTAGAATTGAGTATATTCATACCATGACGTGTTGTGTAAGCTAAGGCCTAACGTTATGATGGTGTTGTGTTCAGGTTGCAATAAAAAAACGAAGGTTGTCTACACCAGCGATGAAAACAAGCCGGTTAACGTCACCAAGTAAGACTGTTATGCGCCATTTCGCTCACTGTAGTAAATAATCTCTACCGAAGAGAAGCACCGATGGATTATGTCAAGGGCAGATTTTTATCAGCTGGCCCTAGTGAACAAAAACCCAGCTGTTGCTAGGGGGAGCCGACCGTACTGCTTGCATCAAAATTACAGCAAATGTGAACGTAGTTTCCAGAAAAGCCACCAATAAGTGCGATGCAAAGTTTGGGGGTCGAGACCTATATTCTGAAAGAACAAGTGTCCGTAGTCGGCGATGCTACCGTTGGATAAGGCGTTGGTCAGTTTCTATAGGCTGTCAATAATAACCATGCCGCTAACTGAAGCGGTTTTGCCGCAGTTTGCAATGAAAGTATTTCTGGGTGCAGTCAGTATACTCCCGTTCAGCCATGGATGAGAGATCGTACAGGGTACGAATTGGTACCAGAGGGTAGCGGTCGGGCCGTTTAGCTTAATACATACGTAAAAGACAGAAAAACGACAGACGGACGCAACCTCGTGCTGTAAGCGCGACTGTATGTACGGTCGGCCGCTAAGTCATGAACGGACTGTGAACTGTGGAGTAGTTCTAGCTGGGCATGGCGCAAGCAGGAAGTGGTTTTGTGACTGAATGTTGATGACTCTCATGTTTTGTTGCATAGATGTAAAACGGTTTTTAAAAAATTTTCTTAACGTTTAAGAAAACGTTCATTAAAATTTTACCAATAACTTTGAGAAGCACTTTTGAAAAAGAGAAACGAAAAGTGGTGGCAGTTTACTTAGTCTAGTGATACTTGGTCTTATAACCACAACGTCCACAAGGTTGAATTGAAACTGAATATAGGCCTAGTTCTCTTTTGCTTTAGTTCCAGCTATACTGCACCTACAGCGTTAGGCATTAGGCAAAAGGTTGAACAAATAAGGCTAACGTTTTAATTTGTTTTTAAATGTGTTTTTTTAAATTTTCGCCACGTTTTTTACGTTATTAACATTAAAAAAATTTTTCTAGAACGTTTTTACATCTATGTTTCGTTGTGTGTGCATAGCGATGGCCGCCTTCAGGACACCGCTGTTGAAGGTGCAGCTCGTTGCACGTCGGCATACAGCAACTCATCCGCGCACACAACCGGAATGGCGTCGTCTCCATAGGCTCTACAAACCCAAGGACCGACCGAACATCAGCAGCTCTGTCCTTGGTTTTCTACAGCATCGTGCTCAGGACGCCCTTAAATAGACGAACGATCGCGAATTGTTGATTTTTTTCTGACAGGGAAGGGCAAAAACTATTCGGATCTTTTAAAATTTAAATATGCGCAAGAATACCGAAGTCGTTGTCGTCGGCGCCGTCTTGCATCATAGTGACTTTGTCGTTGACATTATACGCGTGCTTAACACAGTGCAAGTGCACATCGTGCGGCTGCTGATTGTTAATAAATGCCATTTGGGAGTTTTTCTTCATCTGTTAAAATTATTAATTTCGTAAAGATAGGTCTACGTGACATGTATAGGCCTACATGTAATTTGTTCCTTCCAGAGATTCTCTAAATGCCTAGAAGTAGGCCTATGTAAAACATGCACAGAAAATTTGCAGCATAAACCTTTTGAACAAAATACATAAACACCAAAGCTCAGTCAAAACTAACCTCCAGTTTTTACGCGCGACAGCTATGGTAAGCGCGTCTTAGCTATTGTAGACGCGTCTGTGTGTATGTCGGTCTGTTACACTCTGCGATTGTATGAAAACAGTGCAAGATAGGAGACAAAATCGATCACTGTCGATTGCCTGAGACAAAGACTATAGTTTCAAGATCTGTAAAGTTTTCCCAGAAACTCGAAACGGGTCATCCCGATCGAGGACGCTAAATGAAAGGTGGGTATTAAAAATTGACGATTTTGAGCCAATAAGCCGCCGTATCTCAGAAACAGCGCAATAGGGCCAAGGTTACAATTAATCACTAATAGGAAGTCATATGAGCGGATTAGCCCTTTTGATCGACACCTACATCAACGATCATAAACCCCAAAAAGGGGGTTTTAGTGATTTTTTTGCGATTTTAGGCTGCGCAAAAATGGCTTAGACAAACCAAGATTAAGTGCGTATGAAATTTTTGGCATTAAACGTAGATTTTAACGGTTTACATCTTTCGACCCCTAGGTTCAAAAAGTCTTCCGTATGGGAGCCTCATATTTGGGTAGTGGACACCTCTTAAAAATGTGCCATTTCTGCTACTCTGTTTGTCATAACAAGCACTATACTGACGAGCATTCGAGGGTACCTACATTGATGATCTTGAAATCAAGGAAGCAGGTTTTAGTGATTTTTTTTCGCAATTTCAGTTACGACGCATATTTCAGCAGTGGACTGCCCGGAAATTACTGGAGAGACCAGGACAATATGCACAGAAAATTTGCAGCATAAAACGCAGATTTTAATCCGTCTGAGTCTCGACCGCCTAAAGGAGTCCTCTGTACAAAGGCGACACAATTTTGGTACCATTTCAACTGAAAACGCATTGTTATTTTTTGCACGTTGTACATTTGTTCACCAAGGGGAAGCACCGATGCTGTCGCGCATCAGGTGCGCTTTGTCAAGATTACTTGTCAAAAACAGACACAATTAAATAGGCGGTAAGCTTAATTATGGCAATACCATATAGGCTACAGATCAGGCGATCATTGCTTTGTGCTTACAACGACGTGTAGCCCATATGCCTAAATTAGTCTTAAGGTTAGGTCTAAGTCCAGGATTCTTCACACTGTGTTTGGTGAGCAGCATTCTGGGTGGAAGTTTAAGCGCTCTTGGTAGCTTCTACACGTAGTTCTAGTATAGGCCTACTAAAACAGACGTACATTAACGACACTCCAGTTTATTGAAAAACAGTTGACACTCGGTCACTGGTTGGTGACGCAGCTCGTTGCTAGTGGTGACGATATTTCACAAAAGCATCTCATTTTCAGCATCAGAATGCATACATACATATAGCTGCCATACAGAATTAATTACATGTAACTACAAACTGCCACAGAACATTAAACACACGACTGCTTCGTTATATACAGTAGACACAAGTGCAGTGACGAAATGTGACTCATGAACTGTTACTTAACTACCATCCAAAACAGAAAGTTTAAGGTGGTCACCGGAAAGAAAATTTCTGCGGACTGTTGGAGCAATACCCTTCAGAGGCCAGATTCTGATGTTGGCTAACCAACGTCTGCCAACGCACCAATAATCAGAGTGGCCAGTTGTGAAGGCAAAAAATTCACGGATTTTAAAGGACTTTCAAGTATCTATTCCAGACCTATTTATGGATGTTTCAACACGTTATTTTAGAGAATTTCATGTTTTATCATTTTATAACAACCGCTAAAGGCATAATATTAATATCACTAACTGAAATTCAAGGACTTTCAAGACAATCTTCCATCAAATTCCAAAACTTTCAAGGCCCTTTTCAATTTCAAGGACTTTGCAGGTGCTGGAAAAATGGATACTTCTTTTCAAGGACCTGTTTTATACTGGTAGAAAATAATAATCGTGAAGAAAATGTCTGCAGCAGCTATGCGTATTTTATGATACAGATGAAGTTATAATTTGCAGTTTGATACATGTACACATTATGTCAGCCAAATTCATCAAACTAAACCAATACAAAGACCTATCTGTGTAGAATCATCAACTGATCTTTTTTCATTGCACAACCAGCAGAAATAGACTAAACGGATCAGAGTTTGTCTTGTGACGTGCACGTCATATAAAGGTTTCAAAATGACCCCATAATCATGTTAGACAATGTAACAGGAGCCTCAGAGAATTTTGCTTAGGAGGTAACCAACTGGTTGATTCATGAATTCCAACTACTGCTATACAGTCACGAGCCAAGCATATTGCAAAAAATACCTTATTCATTGCTAAGGCATTACCATAATGGCAAAGAACTACTCTCATTTTGTTTCGCAAGCCAGTTTCAAAAGTTACTTGCAGCAAGTAAACTCGTTGTAAATTAGATACTACGTAGCAAACTCATCTGACGGAATAAGCTGGCTTAAAATGCAAATCTGCTGTATGCTGCAGCTGTACCAAGTTCCTTTAGTGCCTGGACATTATGTTTGTCGTGTGTTCTTTGGCAAGTATCTAGCTATGTGTCTAGTGTCTATCTGCAGTACTTGCAGTCACTGCATAGTATAGAAATGGCTTCTAAAACAAAAACAAATGAAATGACAACACTGCGATTCAATTACAAGAGTTTTGTCTGCACTAGTAGCTGAAATGATAGGGATGATAATGCGTGATGTGGAATGCAAAATGTATCCGATTACCTGCAAACCATTAAAGAGTCCACAAGCAATGTGTTGTCCTTAATTATGAGCAAATTAAATTAAGTATGGTAACTACCCACTGCCTGTGAAATGCCACCATTCTTGCTAAAACAGCACAAAATAATAACAACCAACGTTCTGGCAAACAAATCAACAAACGACAAAAGATGTAATAATTTATTAATTAATAAAACACCGCATGAGGCGGTCGAACTGCATCAAACTAATTGTTAGTCAGCAAACTTCTAAAACAACACACTTAACGAAACGTTTGTACATTACAAAAAAATCCAATGTACTATATGTATGTGGTAAACACTACTTAATTACTGTCAACGTGCAATACAGACTGCATTCGATTTGCTTCACGCAATGTGCCAATGTCAATTCAAGGTGGACTTACGTTTGCTCAAACGAAACGCAATTTTAAATCAACAGCTACTCGGAACGGCAGAAAAAGAACCATCTGCATGCTTACAAATTCTGCCAAGACAGAATTTCATTTTCCACTGTCACACTGTACTCAAGTCATCGCATTCAAGATTGAAGTGGAAGAGTAAAGAAACGCCCCGCGAATGACTTGTCAGTTTCAAAACCATTAACCATGTCTATAATACAGCTGCCGAGTCGGACGACAAAAACCATCAGTCATTTCACTCAACCGAAGACGGCGCTGGCTACGGCAGCGGCCTGTGCGACGGCCGGCGCCTGGTTCAGCTGAGTCTCCTGTATCTCTCGCACCACTCTGATCCTGCTCAACATCTTCTCCATGGCGTCGGTGGACAGCGGCTGGGCGGAGTACCAGACAGGACTGTCAGGTACGCACGACGGCTCCGGCGCCAGGTAGAACACGTCGTTACGATTGCGGATTGACTCCGGACTGAAATAAAACACAGACACAGAGACAAACAGAAAACAATCACTCGAGTTACAGCAGCAACATACTGAAATTAACCACAGACAGGGTGTAAGTGAATTCCTCCATCCTCACATCGTCCACATTCAAAGTCACGCGACACAAATACTAGGACAAAAATAACTAAAATCCGACCAGATCAAATTTAAACGTTGTGCCCTAGTTTAAGAATCAGTAGTCATTTGCCAGCCCCATTGCAAACGACGGAAGAGATAGACTTCAAAAAGAGAAGAATTTCTAGCTTATAAGTTCACATGGTCTTGACCCTGGATTGGGTCATATGGCATACCATCATATAGCACTTAGTGACCAAAGTCACTAAATTCTACCAATAAGATGTAACAAACTTTCAAATAAGAAAAAAACTGTTTGTGGACTGACGGATGACTTTATTAAGGTGACTTGCGTTAAAAATTCCTTTCACAGCCATCAATCCATGCATCACAGAAAATACCATAGTACCTGATTCATCTACAAAATCAACCATTTGACGTCATCATGAAAGGTCTGAAAGCAAGACTAGTAGACTAATTTGGAGGCTTAGTGGCGTAATAGTTAAAGCACCAAACTTTTGATCAAGCAGACATCGAATGAAGTTCCAGTCGTGCCACTACCAAAAAGTAACATCTCTGGGCAAGTTGTTTACACCCATGTGCTATTGTGCCAGAAATACAACTGAAAACCAACGGGTGGTCTCAAACAGCTACAGTGTGAACCAAAAAACAGACTGCTTTTAAGCGTTGGTAACTCCGCAATGGTTAGCAGTAGAATAAAAATTCCAAAACATTTGACATAACATATGTCTTTCTAGTACTAACAAAGTAACCATCTCTGAGTAATAAATGCTCAAATAGTGGACAGTTTCACCCTGTAGATATAATATCAGTTGTGGCGGAAAATAACTAACCACTTGGAAAGGTAGAACTCGTAGAGTTTGACGGGACATCGAAGTGGGTTCTCAATGTTCTCCAGCTGCTCAAATGGCGTCGGGTCCAATGAACGACGACGCTGGATTGCCGGGTCAAGTCCACCTTGTGATCCTTCAGACACGACAATGCAAGTAACAAACTGTGAGCTCTACATCTGCATGTACGTGTGCTACACTCTCAACAAAATGCTTAACTTCCGACATTCCACAAATCCACAAATTGGCTACATGTATCGCTATTTGTAAAGCCACAGGGAAAAACACCTAAAGCTAAACACACTGAACACTGTAATGGCTAGAGGTAGAGAAGTCTGTATTTTCTTCAGAAATAAACCAAAGTTATGATAACAAGTCCAAAGTAACTAAGAGATAAAATCGCTGTTGCCAGTCCATGCAACCCCTCATTTCTATTGCATGCAATTTGCATGTCTTGGGCTTTTGGCTGGGGGTTGAACCCAGGGCTCCTACAGGTTTTCTGTAGCAAAATTCCCTGACTTTTGCAGTCATGGAATGACAATTTCCCTGACATTATCGAAACCATAACCTTATCACACAAATGTCATAAATGGTAGTAAGTAATGAAAAGGTATTAATAGAGCAATATGCAAACAACAGAGACCCTGATCAGGGGATAAGGGGGACAAAGCCCCCCTGAAGCTGAAACACGTCTAGCTTTTGGACATTCAATGGAAGCCGCAAATTTGCCTGCTTTTTAATATTTGGAGATGCAAAAAAATCACAGTTATTGGCAGTCTGCATGATCCAAGATCATTTTCCCTGACTTTTCAAAAATAACATTTTCCCCCGACATTTCCCTGACACCACAAATTCCCCAACATTTTCCAGTTTTCCCTGACCTGTAGGAACCCTGTGAACCCCAAATCTCCCCTTCTCAGAGATCCCCATCTAATGTGCCATTGGACCTCACAACTGTACACACCAAATGCCATCTAAATCTGTCCAATGGTTTAAGTGGGGTGCACAGATCCTGACTGAAAATGGACCAGAGACATAATAATGCTAATCATAACTAGAATTTTTGGGTCAAAGCCCAGCATGATGCTGCCAGATGCTGTAAGTAAGTAAGACTGGGGACACGATGCAGAACCTTAAAATTCCATTCATGGCAACATCACGTGGCTGAATGCAATCACATTCGCCTACACAGCACACGCAGTGGTTATCATGTGTGCATTGAAATGAGCACATTGGCAGCTAGTTAATGTGATGGTGGGTAACATCAAATTAATGATTTTTGCTGCTTCAATGAGTGTGTCATTACATATTAACGACAAGAACTAAAACTGCTGTTTGGTACATTTACAAAAACAGCAAATAAAGATTAGTAATAACCAGTCTGTGACGGGGAGAAGCCGACGGTGTTATAGCGCAGGTAGACGCTGCGTATCGGCTTCCCATCCATGCTGCTGTTCTTCTTCCACTGCTTCAAGATGTTGGAGAACGACAGCGACAGATGATTGGTGGCTGTCTGGAGCATGAAGTATTTGGTGTTGAAGTAAACCAGGGTGTTGAGAAGAACGCGTGGTGAGTGGGCGCCGAGCAGACGAGCTTCCCACAGATGGTCCTCAGACACACGACAGATTATCATTCCTGCACATATAGACGCACACATTCTTCACTGTAATACAACAGCACCACTATTTCCTATCATCTCATCCACCAGCTGTATCCATTTTCTTCATCCAGTCTGTTGTATAACATCCTCCTTTCCTATATTAAGTGTGGCTTAGCAGTGTAGTGGCAGCATGTCAGACTGACGACAGCGTGGTCCCCGGTTTGACACCTACCCAGTGCACTGCCAGGTAACGACTCGACAAATCGTTCAAAAACATGTGCCTCTGTCACCAAGCAGTATAATTTGGTACCAGTCAAAGGGCAGCATGGATGGGAAGGTAACCGCGAGCCTGGTGGAAAGTACTGGCAGCCTACCACCGAGTTTGTGACTACGTCACCTGTGGGCTGACTGCTTAGAGACTGAAATCAGATCTGGCCCCTACACTCATATGAGAATAGGTTACCTAAGCGTTTTCCTCTATTAACAGTCTGATATGCCTTAACCATAACTCATGGCCAAACCAACCCCATACTTTCCTAAAATTGTTGCAATAAATAGTAACACAACGGCACCACTACCACCATAAGAACAACCATCACTATTCACTACGTCTGCTGCTTCCATGGACAACAGACCTTACCCGACGTTTTTCAAGACTATGTGAATCTGTTAAAAGACTCATCTCTTAGGGGCACTTGTCTCCACATACAGGCACTTCCTGGTGGCTGATATCACAATAGAAACTAGAACTAGAACTATAGAACTAGAAATATATGTCGAGTGTCGACCAAATGCAAACACACTGTGCGGCCATACGGCCAGCTATAACTACGTAGCAGTGTTGTCGGTATATACATTGCACTGCACAACCCAAACATTAACCTTGCCCTTTTAACCGAAATTGCACTCCAGTGACTCATTTCCCCACGAAACATTCACACCACTTCCAATGTTTCTGCATCTGCACGGTTTAGTTTCTGAGTTAGCAACAGACAGATGGACAAGACCAGTATTAGGAGAGCCATTTGTTACATCGACCACTGCCAATAATCAAAGACAACAGTCAACCATGCAATAAAGCAATGAATGAACCGACAAATCAATGAAGCAATAGTGCAACAGACTGACCTTGTGTGTTGAGATGAACTTCATGAGCGGACAGCAGTTCATGCAGAGCATCGGTGAATCGTTCATAGTAGACGTCCGTGAAAATGTTGTCCACTCGTCCGTTCTCAAACAGATAGTGCTGTATCCCTGCGTGCATGCAATACATACGTTCGGCAAGTGAGCAGGATTTAATGCCCACCCAACACAGTATAGTATAGGTCATTTCGGAGACAACCTTTCCAGGCAATGCACAGACCCAGTACACATAACAATTAATGGAACAGAAAATTAAACCTTTACAATAATAAAACAAAAAGTTTAACTCTGACAAAAAACTTAATAGAGAACACAAAACACAAAACAATCAAAACCGAAAATTGTAAGAACTCTCCCATTATTCTTGTGCATACGTAATAGTAATGAGAGTTCTAATAACCTTCCCCGTTCCTCCAGACAGTATTTAATGTCGGAATGCTGTCTACTGGAGGTCAGGGGGAATACATACATTCAGTTCACATCAACCAGTTGACATACAACTTAATCATCAATACATTCTAATATTTGCGTCTGCTGAATTTCTGGGATCAGCAGAACAAAACATTTTGGATATTGCATGCCACAGCTGTTGCCACAAACAGTATTTAACAGATCACAGACAAAGGACATAAACACATCGGAAAACTGGATCCAAGCAATCCTCTGCCTGCTGCTGCACTGCTCTTCACATACCACGATTCACCAATAACACTAAGATACTCTTGGCTTTTGCTAAGCTGACCTATTCTCGGACTCACTGCAAGTTAGGCCACTGGCTGCTGTAGCCGGTCAGCTAGAGCAAACTTCCCTGTCAACACCGTGGAAAATAATGTCAGGGCAATTCTTTTTACAGGCTGGATGTTCAGGGAAACAACAGTGTTCCAAGCTGGGGATGGCATGCTGCCTTGTGCAACTAGGAAAAGTCAGAAACATGAGCTGCCCTGCTGTCCAGCTTCAAAGGAGCATGCCTCCTGTGACAGTAAAAGTGTTCCAGCCTAGAGGACAGCATGCTGCCACCTTGCTGTTATAATATAGTGAGTCAAGAAAACAGCTGTGACTACAGCCACTCTTTGCAGGGCAGTGCTGCCTAATACACAGCATCAAAGCACGGAAGGCATGCACACATCACCAACAAATATGACAGAAATAAACTACAAGGTAATGGACGAGAAGTGAATGGTGAAGGTAGTATAACAGGTGAGTATTGCGACGGATCTGTGGCTCATGTTGACTGACTTTGGCCCAAAAGTCTGCAGCCACGGAGCGGCCAGCACCGTACTGCATCCACCAGATAAACTGGGCAAAGTCTTGCAGTGGCAATTACATAGTGATAGCATCATAAACGCTGGCATATCACTAATGTGATCAAAAACATTGCACGACATAAGAACAGAGTGGGCTGACGTACCGAGACAGAGGTAGTAGATGCTGTCGGCAGCATACGTCTGTCCGGTTGGCTTGCGTACTTCCTTCACGAAGAGGCTGAGAGCTAAGCTCAACTCATCGGCACTGCAGTGCAGGATCTCAGTCTTGAACAGCTTCGGACGGGACGCTCCGCCAGCAGCACGCGATGCCTCCAGTTCCGCATTCTTTGCCGTCACCCACTGTTTCCATGCGTTCAGTCCGTACGAGTATTTGAGCCTCATGCCGGAGTCATCGATGGGAGCGTGGATCACTGGCGCTGGAGGTGGGCCTCTCAACGGCTCATCCACAAACAGTGGAGTGGGTACTAATTGGTCATCATCGTCCTCCAGCCCGTCGACGGCGATACGCTGTCTCTTGGACACCGGCTCCGAATCCATCTCACTCGTCTTCTTGTCTCCGCTCTTTCCCTCTAAAGTCATACACAAAGACAACAACCAATTATACCTGTCATTACTGCAGCATCGTCACATGCGAAAGATATCTGGATCATCTCCTAATGTTAGCAAATATTTCTGGTACCAGGGTTGATACTTTCCTAAAAAAAATATTGTGACAAATATTGTAAGTTAATGAGCGTCGAAGACAATGTCAACCTGACCATCTGTGGCATCATAATGATAATAAAGATATCACATTAAGTTCAGACGAGACCAAAGGTGCTAAATGCTAGATTCACGAAAGCAGTGGCAGATTGGCACAATACATTATGTGGCCATCCACTGCCTAAACTAGTGAACAACTAGATGCACAGCGCAGCATGCAGACATACCACTGCACCAATAATTCACTCTATACCTTCATCAAACAACCTACTCAGCTGAGTTCATGTCTCACTAAAGATAGGAGGCAAAGCTGGCCTAAGCATAACAGATTACCAACTGAATAAGAGCGAGATTCAAACCACAACTTGAAAGCTTCTAGACCACGGTGTCATAATGACAGCACAATAACAGTAACAAATTTAGACACAAAATTTTCCACTTTCGCCATGTTTCTATCATCACGACACAACCGACAGTACAAAATCAACAAGCAGGTACCAGCGTCTTGAGGCTCAGATGCCATACGTAGCGCCATCTCCAGTACATCCACCGAACCCTCTCCACCTACAGTTACAATGATAACAATTATGACAACTGCATTACTATTAGACTATCTACTGAATCATCATTACCATCTCATTAGTGCTGAAATGGCCACAGTCTGTGGACAAAAATTTGGCCAGCCATACAGGCCAACTCAGTGGTTGTGTTTTTTATGAAGGTCTGACCAGCCCTAGGCAGGTTTGGGCTGCTCCAAATCGGTTTTTATTGTTTCCGAAACGACAGTTTCACGTTTTAATCGTTCCAAAAAGGCCCGTGTCGATCCAAAAGCTTTCCAGGTCTGTTGCGCGAAAACCTGTCGTGGCGGGAGGAGTGTGTAGCACCAGCCAATAAAACGCATTGTTTACAAACGACTGTTTCGCACCAGATTATGGTATTCATAGGTAGTTATTTACCGTTTACTTTGGTTTTATGCATTTTACTGTGCGTATAGATAATCGTACAGGTGTGTGCATTCATCGGTTTGTTAGCTGGCACTTTTGTTTATTGATAAAATGAATTTGTAGGGCACAAAGCACTTGTTTAGAACTTTATTTACGCTATAGGCAATTCAAATTGTGGGCATGGTGACATCCGTTCCTGGTCAACGACGTTCTTTTTTGCAGTCAATCTGGAAAGGTGCAGGTCAAGACCGCAACAAATCACTACACCTTACTGGAAAGCCAAAAAAAAACATAACCACAGTGACAAACCATTGATGAGTACTGGCAAAGGTAAAGCCAGAATGAATGAAACATCTTCAATTGCTTAATGTTTATCATACATTGCAGCCGATGCCTGGATTACAGCACAAAAATGCCACAGGTGGCAGATACTGTACTGAAAGTAAATGAAATAAAATGCACATTGCAATTAAGCAAAACTGGTTATTAAACAGCATGGTAAAAATGATTCCGAATCCTACTACTCTGCAGAATTCATTTTCCCCAACTTTCCAGGACAAAATGAATCGTTTTCCCTGACTAATTAGTTCGCGTGAAATACCAATGTTGGCTTTCAATCGCTTGCAATTGCACTGGAAACAAAGACAGCGGAACAAATTTAAAAGTGTAGATACAAATAACCTGCGAGCGAAGCAAGCAAATAAACATTTGTGAACTGTTGTACGCAGTCTGCGTAAAACAGTTCAAATTTTTTCTGCATCTTTGTTAACTTTTGTACCCTGGTACTTTGATTTTCCCTGACTTTCCCTGATCTTCTTATGTTTACCTGACTTTGGAATGTAAAATTCGCTGACTTTTCCCTGACTTGCTTAAAATTCCCTAACTTTCCCTGACCATAGGAACCATGGCATCTATAGCAAACTGTTTGCGTTTCAGGCAGTTTATAGAAATGAGCATGTTGTAAACCACAAAAAATCACTTTTTGGTGTTCCACCAAATGCAGAAAACCAAGTCTACCCTTATGAAAGAAATGATACACTGTTTGAAGAAATGACATCTACATTGCAGCAGGCCATTGCTGATGTACTAGCTCCAATCGTATTATTTACAAAGTAGCAACCAGAAACTGAGAACATTCGAAGTTACTCGGCACAGTGATAAAAGTGCGTAAAAAGCATATTTCGTGATGTTCAGCATTAAGAGTGTGATTGCTGAGATTAAAAATATGTATTATTACATTTCTTTCTATATTAGCAGCTATTTACTACTTGGTACTGGGCCAATGAGCAACCAAATGTTCATCATTAAGAAAAATAGTAAAGATCACCCTTCGCGGCATCATTTCGAGCCACTCAAGACCACCAACCTCTCTTCGCAGTGGAAGGAGCACAGTCCACGTCATCGCTGGCATCAGCTACAGCTTCAGCCATCTTCAGCAAGTCTGCCTCGGCCGGATCCGACGGCAGAGAATCATGCAGTTCCTGCCATAAATACAACACTCCTGAAGTCATTTACTACTCACTGATTACACGACTCAGTACTCCAACGATGTTGACTGGGAAACAACCGGAATCCGGCTACAGATACCCGAACACATACCCTCCAAAAACACAGTGGGTTTTCTTTGATAAACTACTAAATTGACATGAAAACCAACTCCGCAATTAAGCCAGTTTAAATAGTTCCTTCTTCCACCAATATCCCAATAACAAATTATGCTACTACAGCTAAGTTTTTCAAACATTTAAACCTATGAATCTGCATATCTTAGACGTTCATTTGGCATGAACACTGAACATATCTGGCAGTGCTTATTCTAATAACCGAAATCCAATAAAAACCCCAGTACTCATCAATTTGGGCCTTTTTAAATTCCCATGTTTAACCCCAAACCCAACGAAACCAATTAGGTCTAATCAAACCATGACTGGGATGGGCCTGTGGCCCCGTACACTGTGTCCCCCCCAAAAACATCCCCAACATTTTCAACTGTAACTTGAAAACCAATTATCACATTTTGATAATTTTTAGTACGAATATTCTTGACACAACTTGCGATCAAATGACTAATCAGTTTCCCACCTCACCAAACATCTGTTTCTGCATTACCTGGGGAAAACACAACCAGCGAAATATCACTTTTTTTATCAAATGCGATATGATTGCACATTTTGTTCACATTTCTGACACTCTGGCTGGCATTTCATGTCATCCAGTTGTTCATTTTTCAACTGCCTGCAGTAAAACTGCTTGAAGTGTTGGCATATCATGTGAACACAAGCAAGGAGATGCTTTCTCCATTCATTGACAGCAGTATCGATAAAATTCTGCTCCAGACTGATCCAGGCTGTACCAGTCGCTTCTTGACTTCACAAACATTCCTAAACTTCATCTTGTAGACACACTGCTGCATGGCAGTCAAACCTTGTAATAGACTGGCTGTTGGGCCCACAGATTAAGATAGATGGAATTTATCTACATTCTTTCATTCATTTTAACACGTATTATGCTTAGTCTGCTTTCCCAGGTAGTGCAAAAGCAGACGTTGGGTGAAGTGAAAACTAAAACACTTATTTAATAGCCAGCTGTGTCAGAAATATTTCTGCCAAAAATTATTAAAATCTACTAATCATTCTTCAAGTTACGATCAATAATGTTGGGGATGTTTTTTCAGGTTTTCTGTTTATTTCAACACATTTCGCTTGCTCTGATTTCTCTAGGTAGTGCAGAAGCATACATTGGGTGAGGTGGGAAACTGAACGGTCATTTGATGGCAAGTTGTGTCAGAAATATTCCTACCAAAAATTATCAAAATATGATAATTGGTTTTCATGTTACAGTCAAAAATGTCGGGGATGTTTTTTTTGAGACGCAGTGTACATTTTGCAATCTGCACATAGTAATAATATAATTAAACTCCATTTGCACGATGTTATACAATGTATTATAGTGGCTTTGAAAATAACAGCAGCATTAACATGGGGATATACTCTGAATGACGTTGAATATTCTGTTACTTGATAGATAGGCACCTGCTGCAGCAATGCCAATGATTCATGGTAACGATGCAGCCATTAGCCCAACCCCAACCTGTAAAATAATTAACCCCAAAAGCCAGCTGGCTGAGCAAAATGTAAGTACGCAAGTAGAGAACCTTGAGTTGTTTCATGATAGCAGCGATGGAGTTGCGTGTCGTTGGTACAAAGCACGGGACTGGTATTGGTAACGGCATCGGCAGTGGATACGGGGTGGGTGCGTTAAACATTGCCATGGGAGCCGGTAGGAAGACTGGAACTGGGACAGGAAGAATGGTCTTTGATCCTTCACCCGTGTCGACTGTGTCGTTATCCTCATCTGAACATCATAGCAAAACACTCTACATTAATACAAATATTTCCGTGCTTTTATTACTGCATTGCTTCACACTCGGTGGCACTGCGGCACGGAAAGGCAACTGCCCATGCCACCCTCAAATTTCAGCTAGTAAGAAAATTTTCATCAAAAAATACAAAATGCAGGGCTGGAAATAGCCAATTTTGAGAAAACCTAAATTCAAAATTGAGATTTTGACCACCCATAATCTCCTCTGCTCGACATTTGACTGTTTGTTGGATAACTGCAGTTTCTAGTCTCTCAGCCATTTTAATACATGATACCACTGTTCGCAGAACAAACTATAACAGTGTCAAGTTTCTGCCGACAAAAATCTGTTTCGTAAGTAGACAGACGTGCAAAACTTGTACCAAGTTATAACATTACCCATATAAAATTCACCATTCATAACTCACAACAAAATTGCATTTTCCTCAGCTCTCGCTAAGTTCTTCTCAAGTTAACAGATTACTAATATGCACAAGTTCTTCGTAAAATTTATCACAAATTCTTGTTACATTTTTCTGTCAATCTCAGTTTCTCTTAAGTTTTTCACAACTTTGACTTATGATCTTGTGAATTAGCCCACGATCGATGACTGATATCAATGTTGTTACAGTGAGTGAGTGAGTGACCGTTTAACGTCCGACCCGACACAGTATAGGTCATTTCGGGGACGGCCTTTTCAGGCAGAATGCACACAAACACAATAATGGAACGGTAAGTTTAAACTTTACAATAAACAGAAAGTTTGACCTTTACGTAAACACAAAACACAAAAATACAAAAATGAGATTAACCTAAAATTGTAAGAACTCCATTATACGCGTGCATATGTAATTAACATAATGGTAGTTCTAATAATTACAACCATCACCAGACCTGTCTGAGTGGACTTGGTGATTCGGATTGGGTTGCAAGAAGTTGCCTTCGTCATCATGATGGGTTTGCACATCAGCGACTTGTTCTGAAGTAGCTTCGTCGTTGAGCCGGATGCAGAGGCTGGCGCGGACACTCGGGTAACAGATGCTGGTGTTACTGCTTTGCCTGCTGACGAACTGGCTGTGATGATCGTAGTCTTTGTGCCGGCAGAGACCGGTGTCTTCGTTGATGATGGAGTCTTAGTGACTGTTGTCTTCTGCACACATTTTATGTACACATTTAGGCTTCCTACTAAATGCCACCAATGGATGTGAAAACAAAATTATGTAGTTACTTAAAATAATGTAAAAAACAGCCAACATGAAGCAACATTTCACCATTATTCAGTAATGTGCCAACATAAAATCATGCATTAAAACATTAGTAACTAGATGTTTTAAAGTGTATACACTATACAACCACTACCGTAAGAAGCCACATCACGAAATATATACAAGAAATTTGAGAAAAGCTCACGAGATGCGCGAAAGCCTACAGCATTTACAGTTCAGTAGTTATAGTTTCGAAAATTGCATATCACTTGGACTCAGCCCATCAGGACCATAATACACACCAGCCATAGGCGCGTGTGGCGCTGGCGACGGTGGCGCCTCCTTGTGAATAATATAGACTTGCGTAGCCCGATATCGCAAAAAAAAAAAAATCCGTAAAACCCCCTATTTTGGCGTTCAAGATCATCCAAGGTCATTGAATTCAGCGCCAATCGAAAGCCAGTATGCGATTTTCCTATTAGTGATTAATTGTAACCTAGGCCTTATCTCGCACCGTTACTGAGATACAGAGAGTTATAGGCCAAAAATTGCAAATTTTGCCCACCCCCCTCTCATTTAGCGCCCTCGTTCGGGGTGACCCCCTTCGAATTTATGAAAAAGCTTTACGTTTCCTGAAACTAGAGTCTTCCAGGCAGCTGATGGTGAAGATTTGGAGATCCTAGCTTGGACCGTTTTTGCCTGATCCACCCGTGTAACAGACAAACGGACGGACGGATGGACGGACAGAATTGCGACAGCTAAGACGCACTGAAAGCACAGCTGCTTTCGCGCGTAAAAATGCAGTGAAATTACACTATCTATCAGAATAACTTAAATTCTTATTAAATTGTCTTAACAGCAATGAAGTAGGGGTCACAGTGTAAATGATCAGATTTTGGTAGCAATCCAAATAACATCAAGATCTGGTTCAGATAATTTTAAAAGGATTTTTTGCCTAATATACAGAATAGCAATATTTTACCATTCTTTACCAATATCCGTAATCTGCCTAGAGCACCAATCAATGTGACAAGAGAAGCTGATCCAATCGTGACAATGGACTGAATATCATGACCTAAGTACCTTCAGAACGCTTGTCGTACTGGTGCTTGGGGTCTGGCTGCCGGAATCCTTTGACATAGAAGCTAAGGTCTTCTTCAGAGCTGCTGCTGCTGCCGCTGCACTCTTAGACACTAAAAATAACAATAAAACCAAACTCATTCGACCACAGTTCAACTGCCATCTGCAAGAGATACTGAATTCCCTACGATTCACCTCACACGTAATCAGCTGGTCAAATAGCTGAGAGCGAAAAAGTGATTTCTGAGTTGCATGCCACAGATGCCTTGCCCAAGTAATCTAAGGCAGGTAAAATAGTTTAATTGAAATACATGGACTGGAGTATGGGCACAACATTGGTGAGCAATCCCATTAAGTAATTATACAATTTTAACAAGGACAGGGAGGGTGTGGCTTGATAGTGTAGTGGTAGCGTGTTCGACCCAATGATCCTGAGGTCTGGGGTTCGACGCACGGCTGCTCCACTATCAGGTAACATACCTGCGCAAGCTGTTCACATAGAACACCCCATCAGTGCAATGCCCTAGTTTGGATCCCTGCTGACTAAGTAACCAAAACCAAAAACCAACTAGAAATTTGGGGCAAAGCCCAATGTGAGTCCACCCGACGCCATAAGTCCGTTTGGGGGAAAAATTCAGGGGGCTGAAATTCCCCTGATAGCAAAGTCACATGGCCCTAAGTTGAATGAATTAGCATACGTAGAACGCACACTGTCAACTCACGACAGGTAAACATTAGCCAAGTGATCACTGGTGTTAGTGGACCAAAGCCCACCAATTTTTTTTGTTCAATGCAGGAGTGACTGTGGTTGATAACGCCCTTTACCACTGGTCGATATCTCTATCCAGTGCAGAGATATTTGCTGTCAAAGTCGAAAGTTGTCATAAAACGTACTAAATTTTCGACGTTTTTGCCCTCCCAAATTTTAAAGGAATGTTGTCCTGAGTCTAAAGTTGTACCCGGGTATTACCCTGATTTAGTGGCACGTCACGTGGAAAAGTTTCATAAAGCTACTCCCCATGACTCCAAAGACCTCATGCCTAATACACTGAATTTTAAGCCAATTTTGGACTCCCCTTTGAAAAAAATCTAAGGGAACCACCATCCCAGGTGGGGGTGTGATAGCAATATTTGTTCATTCTGTAGCACATGCAAAAATTTGGGAGCGAAGCACCCTCTAGAGGCTAAAATATGGTCTTACGAAAAAGTCGATTTGGGGGAATACAATATCACCACTAGATCTCCATGACTAGTGGACAAAAGTTCACCAAACTTCCTTTGCCCAATGCGGGAGGAATTGCGGTAAAAAATGTACTTGTCCGATTCTGGATATCTTCATCTGTTCTGGAGATATTCGCCGTCGAAGTTTGAAATCGTCCGAAATCGGGCCAAACTTTCCATGTTTTTGGCCCCTAAAATTTTGCCAGAGAAGGCCACCCGAAATTTTGGACCAGCATTATGAAACTCAGCCTACTGCTGATCATCATGCAAAATTTCACACCATTCGGCGACGGAGCTCGGAGATCTCACGTAAAAATAAATAAAAAACATCTGCGGTAAAACATAAGTCCGCTCCGAAAACTATCGTTTCAGGGCGGACTAAAAAAAGCATCAATCGCAAAAATAATTCCATAGTAACCACACAATTCTGATTTTGACAAATCAGATGTCATTCGCTTAATGGACAATGCACAGTGTGTGCCAGCACTTTGTCACCAGGCTGACAGTCAGTTAAGAACCCCATTATGGCCGTAAAACTACAGGCTGCACGCCCACCCTGCAAGCCAACCAACAACATCAAACCACTGAATGATGGCACAAAGCTCTGATAAAGAATCTTACCAACAGATTTGCTAAGTGGAATATCTTCATCATCATCTTCATCTTCATCTTCGTCTTCGTCGTTGTCCACCAGTTCCATGATATCAGTCACAGGTTTCTTCTTCTTCTTAGCCTCTTTCGATTCTCTCGCAGTAGGCTCTTTTTCCTTCACAGGCTCCTTTGATTCTTTCACAGGCATTTCCTCTTCCTCGTCATCTTCCTCGCTTTCAGTCGCCTCTGCAGCTGACTGCCTCGGCACTGCACACGCAAACACAAAATGTGATTAAAAGGTTACTGTAAAGAGTGTGTATAGTTCTTCATGTGAAATCAACTCAAAGCTAGAGAGAAGCGTCATCTTGCCGCATGGGATATCACAGTTTTACCTGCCACCAGACACCGGTAAATGTGGACTCAGCCCTGCTTATTGCCTTAACCCAAACCAGCCAGGCCAGTATTTGATTTACCTAACCCAGAGAAGGCTAACTTGACCTCAGTGGTCGTTTTCATACCAAGATGGTTAACCTGTGCAACCCAACCAAGTACTACTAACCACCAGAGAGTACGGTAACCCAACTGAGAGTCAGTCCTGATGCAGCCATTATGCAGCCAACTGCGCAAGCTACTTGTCCAGACGAAAACATTAACACTTCAAAACAGCAGGCAGTTAGAAAGTGTAACCATTTGTAGGGTACTCACTACTCAGGAAACAGCATGTGCCATGTGGTCTGATCTTGCCACTGTCACACAGGTAAAATCAATTTTCCATTTTTACGAAAGTTAATTACTTCATCTAAATTTATTTAAACAATTCACAGTAACTCAAATTAGAACAAGACGACAAGCAAACACCAACTAACTAGTGCAGACACTGAGAAAACTGCAGTGCACAAACAAAGAGACACAAAAATGTTTGCAGTGGTCATCTGAAGTCAGTCAGTCCATGCAAATGTCCAAAAATGCCATTCATAAAATGGATTAATACAAATATTGAGAAATGCATGGCCGATTGCTCCTACAATTAGGAATGCACATTTTCAACATACAGCCCATGAGCTGTTATATGCAGAACAAAGGCAAAAGCACATAACATCCAATAACAGAAAAACAGCACTATAGCAAAAATTTTAGGCAATGCAAAAGTATCACTAACATGTTCAAAATGCAATGGCATAAAAAAACGTAAAGTCCTTTCTGAGCCTTACGGCTCACAGGGTGGCGCTGATCTCCGTTTCCTAAGGCCTTCGGCCAGACACCAGTTTTTACACTGCGAGACCACAGATACCAGGCCAGTGTATTGCGCGGTGTGCCTGTTTACGTCCCAGCGGTGAAGCTGGTACCAAATTATACTGCCTGGTGACAGAGGCACATGTGTGTGAACAACATGCCTAAGATCATTACCCGGCAGTGTCCCGGTGCGGAGTCAAACTTGCACCCGAGTGACCTCAGGATTACAAGTCCGGCACGTTACTGTTAGACTATCGAGCCATGCAGTGGCATAAGCCAACAATATTGGAAAATGGCCAACAGCACTTAACAAAAGTCAAATACCTGCTGATGGAAGCAGGCCCCATTCTGCCAATTTTGAAGACAACTTGCTTTCTCGTTTTGACCTCCTTGTCGGCTCCGGAGACGACTGGTCAGACTTTGGTTCAGCAGTGTCCACCTTAGCAGTGGCTGCCTTCTTAGCCTTTGCACCAATCTTGGAAGTCTCCTTGTCCGAATCATCAGCATCAGATCCCTTCGCCTTCGTCTTGGCAGCGGCTTTAGGTGAGCCCTTCTCAGGTGACTGTTTTGACTTCTCCAGGGTCAAAGCCACCCCGCTAGCAGCTGCCTTCTCTGACTGCTTTGCAGCAATCATCTCCTTGGAGATCTGGATGGGAACAACGATGACATTCGGTGTCTTGCCAAGCTTTGTGACTCCTCCCGGCGATGACAGCTGGTGCAGTGGGTCCTTTGTCAACGCCTCTTTCCTCGGTCGACCACGACCAGCCTGTGAGTAACATCAGCACAAGCAGATTCGATAACTAATTCTAAAATATATTAACACCGGGCAAAAGTGGGTAAAACTTACTTTAGGTTTCTCAACTTCTGTCCACTCAGTGCAACCACTGATTAATTCCTACAAAATATACTCAGCCATAACATGATCAGATTCCAATTTAACTCAATATTTATGAAAAAGTCTGAGTGACACCGGTTCAAAATCCGGATCCAGAAATTCTGCATCAAGATCCAAATCACATTATACATACAGCAGTAGCTGTATTGAGTCTGATGCATTCACCTGAAGCACCAAACATCGGACCACTTCTAGTTAGTATTACAGAGCATAAAAGCTGATATATATGTTACCCATATTATATCTCCGTGTCAACTTGAGATGCAGTACACAACACCAACATTGAATATGAGAGAACAAACACTTGCCTTCTTCGCTGGAGATGATTCTGCCGAGCCAGTAGCACTGACTCTTGGCAGTGACACAAACGAAGGTGTCACAGACGAAGATCCCGACATCACTGAAACGTTGACCTTCGGTGCAGATTTGATCGGCAGAGAGATGGTCTGTGTTGACACTACGACCGACGCATCGGTGCGACTGACGATCCGTATTGGTATTGTTGTCACAGACGAACGTCCAGGGGACTTCTGCGCCGATGGCAAGATTGTCACCTTTGCTGTTCCACCTCCTTTCACTTTGACCTCAGCCGTCGTAGCTCCAGATGTACTAGCCTCCACAGCGTCAGTCTTCTTCTCAGGGCTGCCTGCCTTCCTGATCACCACCGAACTGCTGGCCACCTTTGAGGCACTGGTATCAGCCGCAACCATTCCAGATGTATCCATGGGTGCAGTTGCATCTGGTGGCATCACCACAAACTGTGGTTGGGCAGTTAGACTGCTTGCCTCATCTGCAGACACCAGCAGATACTGGACATCACCATCGGCAGACTGCGGGTCCGCAGACATGGCTGTTGCCGTGCCATCCTCTCCAAACATGTATGAGACCATTCCCTCTGCAGACCCGGCAGCGGTCTGGTCAGCGGAGTAGATGTACTGGGTGCCATCTTCTGCTACGTACACCATCTGCTGCTGTGGATCAAACTGATCCATCGCCTCACCGCTATCCATTTCTGCTGGTTTACTCTTCAAGTTCAACTCTATAAACAAATCACAGCAACAAAATAGAACAGTGAAAACATCAAATAACTGGCACTGGCTTCCGTTTCGGCATTGGGTGGATTTCAAGATGGCCACCCTGGTCTACTTGTCATTGTCCGGCATGGCTCCAACATACCTGGCCGCTGACTGTCAGCTGGTCTCTGACGAAGGTCGTCGTCAGCTGCATTCTGCCAATTCAAGGACCTGTGTCATCAGACAAACCTACAGCCGCTATGAAGACAGATGCTTTGCTGCTGCAAGTCCGAGGCTGTGGAACAATCTTCCAGCTCATCTAAGTCAAACCTAACATCAACTTTGAACAGATCAAGCAGCTGCTAAACATTTTTGTTCGAATGTTGAGAGTGTGGCGCATTGTGGCTAACTGTTAAATTGCGCCCCTAAGTCATCTTACTTACTTACTTACTTACTAGGAGGCAGGTAACACTGTGATCCTATACAGCAGGTGATGCTCCATAGCTCTGAAATGGGCTTCCATTAAGAGCTATAACACCACCTTTTAACCTTTTAAAACCACCATAAAAAGCACTTTGTTAATCAATGACTTTCAAGACATGTTCAACTGAATTACTTATGCTAACTATGCTATCTCGCACAGGGATTAGGTACAAAAAATGTTGGGCCGATACAACTTGGGATTCAGTTAAAGTATGCCAGTCTTGCCAGAACCCAAATTTGTGAAAATATGACTGATGCAAGGTACAAAAGACAGAAGAATGTTGGTTCATCAGCCAATCAAAAAACAAGATACATCACACAGTGAGTCATGGTTCAGCACTTTAGGTCCGAATTCCTTGCAGACACAATCTAAAATATGTTCAGTAAACCATATGCAGAGAAGCAGCTTATCTCTTTTTACTGTACATGCCTTAAAGCATTAAGCAAATGAAATCATTAGTACAGCAATAATAGATATGACAATAACAATATATCAAAGCATTTTGCCAATTTGGCGCCTATGAGGCAGAGTTCCAGTTAATTACTAAATTTAGCCCAATGACTTCTCCAAAATAAATAAGTCAACGTTGGTGCACCAGACGATTACGGATGCGTTGACGAAGTGAATCAACTGCGCTAAGACTAGTAAAGTGCAAACAACAAAAATCAACTCTTCATTCACAACTTCAAAACAATAAAGACCGCCATTTTGTTACGAGCACCGACGCTGATGATGCGCGAAATGCGCGATCGGCAAGTTAGCACAGCGATAAATTCTGATTATCATTATATCCATTTTTATCCACGGCAGTAAAAATACCAGGATTTCAAACATACTTATAAATATTCTAATTAGATTTTCAAAAGTTGATTTTTGAGAAAAACTGACGCAAAATATTTGCAATTACTAGTACAGAATGCTTCCGACAGATGGCGACGCAGTTCGCTGCAGTTTCTATTTATAGCATTTTTTGTACACACATGCTTGCTATAGAACTTCCGGTTTCTGAAGGTGTGGTGTGATTGTGGGCTGGTTAAAGTTTTTATTTGTAATTTCGCGTTGTAATTGAGGCTAAGTTATTCGATGGAACCCGAATCAGACGCAAACGAGAAAACGTACACACTGAACGAAGTGAGAGAGCATGGAGACTCCAAGTCGCTGTGGATTGCAATCGCCGACACCGTCTATGACGTGACGAGGTTTCTAGAAGAGGTAACCTATGAAGCAAGAGCATTTTTTATTGCGCGGGTGTTGGGAGATAAGCCAAATTGAGGTTAATACATGTGTTATGTAATAGCTTTTAGATTTGTGGAGTGTGGGTTCTGAGGAGAGAATTCATTGGCAAGGTGCAAGATTAGCACAGGGCTTGCCATATGCTACATGTTGTAAATAAATTGTTTCTTAAGTAAGTAAGTAAGTAGTCTGCATTTGTAACGCGCCATATGTCAAAACAGAAGTTCGAATCGTAGGCGCGGATGGTAACAGTTAGTCGATGGCGGTGTT
>Ga0209367_1001360_pt1 | contig 29742 bp, 16 predicted proteins | sample WorMetLIZISLAND2_FD_187412 | JGI IMG/M metagenome (GOLD analysis project Ga0209367, IMG submission 187412) | Marine gutless worms symbiont microbial communities from Max Planck institute for Marine Microbiology, Germany - Olavius geniculatus... ...
AGAGGTCAGGGCCGATGAAGTCGGGTGTCTCCCGCTGCAGCAGCTGGATGAGGCAAAATTTACCATATGTAGGCTTTGCCATTTTCCCAAGGTAAGACAGTTGCACTAAATAGATGAGGTGGGAAATAAAACCACCATTCGATGACATATAGTCTCATTAATAAGTGTGCCAAAAATTATTATAATCGGACATTCATTGTTCAAGTTATTGCAAAAAATGTAGTCACATGCTTTTTTTTGAGACACAGTGTATGTACGCACTATAACATGTTCTGCAGTGGAGTGACTAGCATAGTCTGATGTAGATTATGTTGTAGTATAATTCTTTAATGGTAATGATGGATGTTATGTTTTATGTAATTAAGAGGTTTAAGAAAGGTTCAGATAGGCATTAAAACCGCCATCAGCATACATATTTTTTGCACTTAATACTGTCATTACTGGTACTGTTACATTACTGAAGTAGGTTTACTTGTTTTGTTGACCAGGTTCCGTCTGTGTGTTCACCGGTCTTCTATCAGTAGCATTTCTTGGTCGTACAATTTTAGCATACATGTGGTTTGGAATAGCGACGCTGACAGTAGGTTTACTTCTCATCGGTCTTGCCGATGCAATCTTCCTTCCCGTTGATGAAGATGTTAATGGCGTCATATCCGGTAAGCTTTGTCATTACTTTTCACTGTATTTCTTCATTCCTATGTCTCTGTGACCATTAGGCGAGGCCAGAACTTATGTTTTATGCACATCTGTCCCATCCTGGAGTTTTTCTTATTGATATTTTTTGGAGTTCTGGATTTTCAGCCATTTTTGTCAAAGCCAGAAGGTGACCGGATATGCTCATAAACTAGAATTGGTGTGACATTTTCACCATGCATGATTAATCAGTGTATCAATGTATAGTTCAAGAGATAAAAGTCGAATGTCACCGGATGTTAAAAAAACTCACGCAAAGTTACACAGTGTCTGTGTTCTGCATTTACAATAGCCACTAAATCTAGCATGCAGCAGACTGCTATGTTGTGACTTCCATTATTGGCTATATAATGCATTGTATGTTTGATGTTTATGATATGAAATTGCAGTGATAGTGTGAATGGCTGCATAGTACTATGCCAGCAATAAGTACTTTTGTTTTTTCTTTTTTCACAATTTTCTGACTGATGATGTTAATGAAAGTAATAAAAATAGACAAAAGTAGAACAAAAGTGGGTGACCGGGAGCCCATCCTGCCCCATTCTGATTTGACTAGGGGCTTAGCTTCACCCCCACCATTTCTGTTCCTTTCTGGGGTACCTAATCAGATCAGGGACGGAACCCCCAATTTTTCTTTGCGGTGCAGATTTTGGAAATGGCTTGCTTTTTTCTTATCCATGCCACCAAACAATGTAATATAAATATATCATGTTACTTTGTTTACTTGTATTTTGTGGCGGTGCAAAACAGCCACTAAACAGGCTTATTTTGAAACATTTGCTGTATTATATTGTCTATTGATGCTGTATGTGACGATAGGAGATTTGCTGATAATTATCGCTATGATCATCAGTGCCTCGCAGTTTGTCTACGAAGAAAAGTTTATCAAGAAGCACAACTTCTACCCGCTGCTGGTCGTAGGACTTGAAGGTCTGATGTTTATTTATTTACACATTTTGCTGTACGCAATGAAGCAAAAGTAGACAATAGATGCAGTATAACAGTAAATTGCAGTAGTCTGCTAATGCCACCACTTTTACACTAGCACCAGAAAAATGCAGTGACACTAGTTTTCGGCATTGGCCTTGCCCTTAGGCAGGACCAAGTTTTGTGGCCTTGGTTTTGTCCTTGCAATAGACAGGCCTTTGCCTTGCTAACATGGCCTTGGCCTTAGAGGGTTGGCTTGGCCACAAATTAAAGTCAAACAATTTGGCGGAATAGCCTGTAGTAGGCCTACAAAACTGAACTTTTTACCTTCGCTGTGTGAATATTTTAAGATGCACTTTTCATATTGCATACTAATGCATACCCATTCTTTAGTCCATTTGAAAAACAATAATTCATTACTTTATTTTTACTCCTCGTGTGCTACGTTCCTAATGTAGTGAAGAGGAGTGTATGAGATCAGTGTAATATTGAGGACCGACCAACCGACGACCAACCTCTGTTACTGGAAGAGCCTTCCTGGAAGAACTTCGAATGGCCATAGGATCTCCATAACAGCGCTAGATAGACGCATGGTCACTATGGACCACCCATAGAAAGTCGATCCCCGGGAGTCAAATGATCACGTGACCAGTGACATTATGTGACCCCAAAAGGTCAAGATCATGACCCCATTATCATTAAGGCGCCATATCTTTGTAACGGTGCCAGACAGACGCATGCTTTGAGGTATAACAAGACAAATGGCAACTAAGTAGTGTCATCGAACATTACTGGAATTTTTTCTCTCATTTCCTAAAATTGGGCAATATTTTATGAACTTCGGGGAGACAATTTCCAATAACAACCTCGACGCCAGCCACTATTAGTATAATATTAAACGTTTCTCAATTAAATGCTGGATCTCTAATACAAGTCGAAAGGAACGAAAAAGCTCTTAGAAGAATACAAAAGAAACTGATATGTGAGAGGAGTACATTAGATTGGTCACAATCTAATAATATTTCGTGTTTATCTTTATTTTTTGCATTGTAGTATGACCATATTCTTGGCACTATGGCCTTATTGATTGATAAGATAGTTATGTATGTTATATGTGCTACTCTGTAGCTTCAGGTTAAAATGGCTGGCTAGTAAAAAGTGTGCGTGCATGCGTGTACTAGGGATGTTTGGGTTCATAATTCTGGCAATTCTGCTGGTACCAATGTACTACATCCCAGCATCTCAGCCATTCAGTAGTCAAGAAGGACGGCTTGAGGACCCGTTCGATGCATTTAAACAGATGAGTCAGAACTGGCAAATCATATTGGCTACCATCGGTATGTAGTAGTAGTAGTAGTCGTAGTCGTGGTAGAACTGGTTGTAATAGTGGTAGTCACAGTAGCCTCTGTATTTTTGAATGTTAGGTTGCTACACAAATTGTATTATTTTTATTATTATTAGTAGTAGTAGTATTAGTAGTGATCATTGTTGCTATGGTTGGTATTCAGAAACAATTTCTTGAGTTTTTTCTTTGTTAAGTTTGCGCTTTCCATCAGTGCTTTATGTGATACTGGTATAGTCGTTGTTTCATGCTTATACTTAATGTACTGAATGTAGCGCCGTGTAACAGCTGCTGCAGTTGTAGTAATACTCAGTTGTAGTAGTAGTTATAGTTTTAGTTAGTAGTAGATCCCATTGGCTTGTAACTAACAGTAACGTTCTAAGTATTGCTGTATTTATCTACTGCATTATGTAATAACGACATCAGTAGCTGCGTTAATACTCGTAATCATAGTTGAAGTAGTAGTTGTACTAGTGCTATTTACGACAATGTTGTGTAATAGCAGCACTAGAGCTGTCACAATTGACGTGTTAATGCATTAATAAATTAACGCGCATTAAAAAAATTAACGCGCTTTAAAAAAATTAACGCACATACGTAAATTTATGTTAATTTACTAAATTTTTGAAGCAAAAGTTGAAATATTCTGTTAAACTGCGGTTATTTGACAATCGAATGAATTCGAGTAACTATACTGTAGTTTTCGTTCCATCACTACTGTAAATAAATAATTATTTCGATTTTCGATGACATGCTAATAGATTTCTATGCTACCTATGACGTCAGTTATTGTTGATTATACGTTAAAAAATGTGTTTCTAACTTTCTATATTAGACAGGCAGGGCCCCTCAAACGTTGCGAGGCCTGTGATAAATTATCCACCTACTCTCCCTCTCGATGGGACTGGGTGCGTTAATTTATGCGTTAATTAATGCATTAAAAAAATTAACGCACTGCGTCAATGCATTAAAAAATTAACGCCTTGACAGCTCTAAGCAGCACTATACAAAGCTCGTTCATTGTGTAATTATTTTCAGGCAACATACTGAGCATAGCTGTATTCAACTTCTGTGGCATCACCATCACCAAGATCATGAGTGCAACGACTCGCCAGGTGCTTGATGGAGGTCGGGTCATCATTATCTGGGTCGTGTCACTTGCCGTCGGCTGGCAGCCATTCAACTATAGGTGACATACTTATTTAGGCAGTCACAGATCGTACAATTTTGTATAGCACCATTTACACAGAATGGGATCCATTAACAGTTAAAATAATATAACGAAAGTAGTTATCATGTTTGTGATTGCAGTATGATTGCATAAAATGGAGATGGTTTACTATACAGTAGCTAAGGTCTGCTATAGCTAACCTTAATTTTATCACTAACCCCAAAACTTGCATCCCAAATATTGCATCAGCAATTATAATCAGCAGTTCTTACAATTTTAGCTTTAGGTCGTTTTTTTTGTGTTTTGTGTTTCATAAAGGTTAAACTTTTTGTAAATGTTAAACTGTTTGTTTAACATACACCTAATAATGATTAGGTGTATGTGCAATTTTGTCTGCAAAGGCCATCCCCAAAAATGACCTATACTGTATTGGGTGGGACGTCTAACCCTACTTACTTACTCACTCACTTGCTGCTGCATCAGCATCACTATTATATTTAATGGAGATGGTTTGTCTTTCTATTTCACTTAAGTGAGTTATACTGTTTTTCTGCTCGCTGTAGCCAGTTGAGCTTAGCTACAGTGGGTCTTAGCTATAGCAGGCCATCTCCATGCAGATAGTGGTTAATGTGGATTGTCTCCCTTGCTGTGACTTCACTTTCTGCTGATGTGATATGTCTAGTTGTATGCTTTGCAAATATGCTACGCTTTGCGGACTTCTTTTGTCAGATAGCACCGATTTCAATTGGCACATGTCTTTAGTTTCGGGCTGTGATGCACCAATCAGTTATACAATAAAACTTGTAATCTGACGAACTTATACCGTCTGTTCGTTACTTTTCCGCCTGCATTGAGTTTATACAATGTCGAAGGTGGTTTTGTGCTGCAGGACAATCTTACTGCAGCTGGCAGGGTTTACGTTACTTGTCTGCGGAATGATGATCTACAATAATCTTTTCTTCCGGCCATTGCTCATCCGACACAACTGTCTATCTGATACTTACCGAGCAGACTCAGAGCGCGCCATGATCAGCCACCCTGATGGTAAAACATACATTTTACTACAGTTTTCTTACTTCTGCTTCTGATGTACTGCTACTGCACTGTGTCCCAAAAAACCCCGACATCTGATTACACTCCAGAGGCGAATTTTTTCGTGGCCAAACTCCGGCTTACGTTTTTTTGGCTGAGATCCAGCCAGCCAAATTTTTTTTGGCTGAGTTTCGGCTGGCGAATTTTCGGCTGTAAGTACAGCTGATTTTGTTTTGAAGTCTTTTACCAGTGGCAGATTTAGGGTGGGGGTGGCTGCCCCACTGTTGACTGGATGCATCTTAGAACAAGTCAAAATTCTTATTATTAAGTGTGCATTATTCATGCACAGAAATTTAACAGATTTTCTGGGGAAGGGCTGTGCCTCCTTTCCGGACCCAATTTTCTACCCTTTTCTCTCTATTTCAGAATTCTGGATCCACCACTGACTTACTCAAAACCAGGGTTGGAAAAAAATGTTAAGTTTTTAAAAAGAAACTATTTAGATTATAGGTTTTTAGGCTTTATAAATGTACAAAACATCAGTTTATACACTTGTTAATAGCAACATTGAAGAACTTGCACATCAAAAACGGCAAAAATCACAAAAGGTGATATTCCCCTCATCACACTGACTGTGTATCAATGTGCTGCTGAATAATATCAATAATAATATAATTTTACGTCAACAATGCACCATTTATTGCCAATAAAATTGCTGAATTTCAGTTAAATCTGTGAAAGCAAACAATATTTAGAGCAGCTTTTGCAAGGTCATTCCAGAACAGTTCAGGTCTTTGTGTTTAACGTTATTCACAAAGACCTGAAACTGAAGTGTTTTGGGTTGACCTCACAAAGACTGCTGTACCTATTGTTTGCTTTGGCAGATGTAACCAAAATTTGTCACTTTGATTGCTATTAAATGGTAATTATTGATGTAGAATTTTGTTAGAATCAGCTGTTGTTTGTTGAAATTATGCAAATGTACATTAACATAGGGGTTTACTTGTGTAACGCCATACTGGTAATGGATATATTTTGTTATCGATATTCAGCAATTTATAACTTTGCTACGAAATGATATTTTTCACGAAATTTGGTGGGCACTTTTGCAATTTACTAAGGATTACAAGTGCCAAATTTTATTTAGATTTTGTTTAGATTTGACATTTTTTATTGTAAGATGCCTAGTGGGTTACTTTTTTACCAGTGTAGTTTATAATTAATTTACATTTTATTTGGAATAATTTAATACTTGCTTGCATTGCTGTGTTTCAGAAACGGAGGTTTCTAGTGATGAAGATGATGATGATGATAGGTTAATAGTTGCATAGACCTTATGAAGTAACTCGTCCATTGCTTTCTCATCTCGTCATTTCCACTGATGCAGTACTTGAGTTCTTATTTTCCAAGACTCGTACTCTGACCCACTGGACTCAGACTCAGTACCGGTACTGTGTGAGTTGAATGTAACCACACTGCAGAGTTTACAGACGGTTTGGCCGCAGGATGTTTTGGTTGCTGCTCGATTCGGCCGCCAAAAATATTAAATCCTCCAAAGTGTCTCGACTTTTTTGTTTAGGTTTGAAATGTCCTGAGGCAGTGACGGAGCTTTATGCAAGTGTAAAACGTACAGTAGATAAGAGAACCAGACTGCTGGATTGCTATATGTTGGAGATTCGTGGCACTTCCATTGCTGACAGATCAGCACATTGAGCCAATGTTTGACCCACTGAAATCAAGTCTTAATGACTCCACTAGGAGCCTTCGGGAGAAATAGCAAGACTACGGTGACTTGGCCTACTACATGCTTAATTATGCTATTCTTCCTGAAAGTTTTAACATGCAGCCCAATCTATCGGCTGTCGACAAGTCCTGCAGCTGAACACCGACTGCGGTCCGAGTTTTGTTTATTTCAGCTAATCGTTTTGTAAACAACAAACAAATGTTGTCAAACTGCCAACATTCTTTTGCGTTGTCGTTTCTCACTGCATGCTCAGATTGTGAATACGACAATATATCCACCTCATGCCTTGAGGATGGTACTTTTTCGTGTACGTGGAGTTGTTGAATTGAAGGTGTCTGTTCGGTTGACTAGATAGTTAGATGGGTACCTGTTATGTGTGACCTTGAGCTTTGACCTTCTTATCCCTAAACATAATCATTTCGTTTTTGTCTCAAGATGCAGTAAATGGCAAGAGTGTTATTTCTAAGTTAATGTGGACATATTGGTAAAAAAAAACTGAACAGTGAACAAGAACTGTTTTTTTCACAAAGATCATTTGCATTTATGACCCCAAGTTTAACGAACAAAATCCTTGGAGTGAGGAACAATGGAGAAAATCACCTGGAACACCTAAATTCCAAGGAGTGAATGGGGAAATCCCTTAGAACAAAATAACAAATTTCCATTGGTAGTTTTCTTGCATGGATTGGTCACCCTGTATTCTTGCACAAAGGCAGTTGAGTTACTTACACCCTTTGCAGTATTATAACATGTAATGGAGTATTTGTTTAGTAGCCTACCCATTATTATGTCGGTGATACCCTGTTTCAGTATTTGGTCCCATACCAGTGATTCAACTACTTCTGCATATTATAATTATTGTCTGTCCAATGCAATGCAATAGCATTGGACAGAGTATAAAATCACCTGAGCGTCCGTCCGTCCAACATTTGAGGCTTCATTTCTCCGTAACGGTGCAAGATAGACGCATGGTCACAATGGACCACCCATAGGAAGTTGCCCACCACGAGTCGCATGGTCACGTGACCCCAAAAGGTCACGATCGTGACCCCATTATTTTCGAGGCTGTGGCAGTTAAACTTTATAATTTTCACCACTGGCCAACGCACTCACTCATTTAATTTATACGGACTTTACTGTTAGCTATCGAGATGCATTGGCCAGACTCCATGTTCGTTTGAACAGTATTTTGTACACTGCTATGACTGGAAAAAAAGTAACCTCTTCTGCAAATTTCCATAGTGTTGAGGTGGTTGGGCAAACTTAAATTTTGGGCTCCAAATGCAGCCTTAGACTGATTCAGCATGGCCTGGTTCATTGATGTTTCAACCAAGCCCAGTCTCTTTAACAGATACAGTGTGTACGGAGTTGATCTTGTAAGCATTGCCCAGGTCTAGCAACCAGGACACTGCGCAGAGGGACCACTCAATCATGTGTCACTGGTTTAGGATTTTCCGACGCTAAGAGTCATATAAGCTCCTGCATGCTACTTTGCGTCGTAGACGTAAAACGTTTTTTACGTTTTTCATTCTGGCCACTTTTTTGCAGTGATTACGCGAGATGAGCGTCATTTTTTGAGGTTTTTGACATCCTTTAAGCTAAAAGTTAGCATACACTGGTTAGTCCTGCTAATGGGGAACGTTTACGCTGATTTTGGTTTTTTCTACACTTTTCAGTTTCCAAGTTTAGCAGCTTGTATGAGATATACGAAGAGATGGCAGAACACATAATGCGGCCCACAGGATGACTGCATAATCATTTATATGTATATAATAATGCAGTGTACTCTTAAGTGATGCAAATCATGTGATACAGCTTTGTATATTATGTATAAGTGCTACCTTCACGAAGAGGGTTACGTATTAATATCGATTTGTATTTGTGCATCTAGTAACATTTGTTGCTAAAGAACTTGTAAGTTATGGATAAATTTTAAAGAATTTTTTTTATCAAGTCTTGTTCGCTGCTACCCAGTTTGTTCATCAGCATACAGATGGTGGTCTGGCTACAAAATACCAGGAAATTAATCTGGTACATTTTGGCAACAAGAAGCACTGGACATTATACAACTAATGAAAAGGTCCTGGCCTTGGAGGAAAAATGAGCAATCGGCAAGATCTGTGTGTGGTGTGGATCTGGGTGCTTAGACAGGAACTTATATTTACTTCTTTATGGTTGCTTCACTGCAATCCCCAAAGTAAAATCCAAGGAGTTTTTTTCAGGTCTTGCTCAGCCGGAAGTAACTGCAAAAATAGGGCCAGTTACAGAGATGCACTTTCTTTAATGTTGCAAAGGTTTATTGGAGTTAATCATCACTGGAAATCTCCAGATGATAGGTGGCACATGCAGAAAACCAGTTGACAATATTTATATACACCTTTTATACAGACAAAATGTTTCAACTACATCATCTAGACAAAAGAGTTAGCTAATCAGATTCAACAGTCCACTGTAAACGAGACACAAACACATCATGTCAGATTCAGTGGGCTTCATATCGACATTGTGTGCTCTATACATTGGCTAGTTTACTTACTTACTAAACATAAAAGGGACACATTGCAACATTGTGCTTTTTCTGCAGCAACTTCTTGGGAATCCAGCAAAAATCAGGATTAACTCAGGAATACCAGTTACAATAATAATCAAACTATACACCATGGGCCATAAAAAGGTGCCACTTTTATTTTTGGAATAGCTCCGTGAAACATTGGCCAATTTCCGGCATGTGACAACAAAAAGAAACTTGACACAAATGACTGTAGTAGTAGTAACAGGATGCAACAAAATACTGTTTTTGAAAAGATCACTTGCCAGCGGCAAACACAAAGAATATTTAATTGCTGTATTTAAACACTGACTTTAGTCGTGTAAAGAATTTCTTTTGGAACATTTTGCTGAAAACCGCATGACTGTGATGTACGGTTGCAAAATTATGGTGCCATAAACTTTGTGCCGTTTTTTTTGGACCACCCTGTATAATATGTCATGTGTCTAGTTTTGCACTTAACAATGCATCAGAATATCGGAAAGCCGAAAGCACAGTATTTTTGTCGTGAAAAACCATGGAATTTTACTGTTTTGGGTCCTGCAAAATATGGGGAAGCAGTGTTGGTAAGTCTGCATGAAGCATGCACCAGATAAATACATTATGGCTGAAAATGGAGCAAATGGGCAAACTGTTTACCATTCCCATATGCAACCCTATCACTATTCCTATTATTGCCCGAACGACGATCAGATACTTTGTTAACTATTAGATAGACTGTTAGTCAGCTAGCAAACGTACATATACGAGGGGCGTTCAAAAAGTTTTGCAAGTTGATATGTTAGACTGAAAAACTTTTCAATATCTATACACCAGTAAAAAACGCACATTTCTTCGGAACTCATGAGCTAAAAGTGGATATGACGTCATTGTAACTTATGACGTCATAAGGCGTTTTATATCAGTCTCTCCAGCCAGGCTTGAGACTTGACAGATTTGAGTCGTTCATCGTTTGGATAGTGGAAAACACAAAAAAATTTTTTTTCAAATTTAGAAAAAGATAATAGTTACTGTAAGTCAAGTCTCTGCTATATTTAGGGTGGTCTTATTGTACGAAGCCAGAGTCACAAACAGCTTGCTGGGTAATTTTAACTTTGGCATTGGGCTGCAGTGCTGGGCACTGCCGGATTTAGGGGAGATGTTTAGGGCTCGCTCCCAGGCCCCCACACATCAGGGCTCCCCAGGTTGTACATTGTAAAAATTGCTTAATCTTTCATAAAGACGATGGATATAACTTTTTAATACAATTTTACAGACAACGTCAAATCCTGATGTGACATCGTAATTAACAGAAGCATTCTTATTAATGGCCAGTGCAGATTTTGGCTATTGTGTATTCATATTGCAAACAAAAAATTCATGAACGTATTTGTCAGGGCTTCCACAAAATCACATCCGGGGTCTCACGTTCGCAAATCCGGATGCAGACTGGAGAATTGTCGTGAGTATAAATTTTAAAAAGTTTGTCAGTCTAATATACGGGGGCCCATCGAGTTGTAAACTTTGTCTAATTTTCCTCGCATGTATGGTTTTTTCACGGCTGGCACAGATTTTGGCTATTGAATATTTATAATCGCAAACAAGAAATTCACGGACGTAGTTGTTAGGGCTCTCATAAAATCACATGTCCCAGGGCCTCGTGTTGGAAAATCCGACGGTAGACTAAAGAAATATCATGCAACAGCGAGTCCAATTTTACGCTGATTGTGCCGGCACTCCAAGTCGTTCCTGTTTAACACCTTATGACGTCATAGACGTCATACATTACAATGACGTCAGATCCGCTTTAAGCTCATACATGTTTCAGAGAAACATGTGTTTTATTGGTGTACAGATTTTGAAAAGTTTTTCAGTGTAACATATCGACTTGCAAAACTTTTTGAACGACCATCGTACTTAAACATGACTTCTGTCCAAAGACTTGAACAGAGGTTCCCACTGTGGTAACGAAATAAAATTCAAGGACTTTCAGGGACTGCTGGCATTAATTTTCACGAACTAAATGTCGACATTACACGACATGTCGCTAACTGCAAAAGTGCACGCAATCAGGTTGAAAACACATGAAAATACTGCTAACACAATCCAGGGCCAATACCAATTCGATATAGTGTTTAGTAGGTTTCTTTTCTTCAGAAACTGTTGTGTTCACGTAACCTGTGACCTGCATGTTTACGCCGCTGAATATACTAAAAAAAATTCCTGGACTTTCAAGGACCTAGATACTAAAAATTCAAAGACTTTCAAGAACAAACCCTGTTTTTGGGGACTTTCAAGGCCTTGAATTTAGCAAAAAAATTTCATGACTTTGAAGGATGCATGGGAACCCTGCTTGAAAACTCACAGAAACCAATACACATTCACCAGTGAGATTAACTGCTAACATTCAAGCGAGTGATCACAGTATGAGAAGTGATACAGTTCACACACAGTTAGCAATAATTATACGTTTGTAATGACACTACATGGGTCAAAAAGGATTAGTGGGCCAGTCAGTTCTACGTACACAAAAATGTCTCAAAATACCATCTTTTGTTTCCACGGAAAAGCTGCAAATGAAGTATTTTTTGACTTGCACGTGTACAAAAGAGCAGCTATACACTTGTTAACGGCAACAATCAAGGACTAACTGATCAAAAGCAGCACAAATCATAAGAAGGCGACATTGGCTGCATCATGTTGACTGTGTGTCACACACGTATGCTTGGAACTTTCCGTGACGATGCTCTTATTCTCAGTGCTGGAGACGGTATTTTTCCTCACGATTGCTTCTTCTTCTGGAGTTCAGCAGTCGGGGTCGAGGGAGAGGCGCCGACCCACAGCGAGACCAGTATAACCAGATGACAGACATGCAGTGCCGCACTGCTTAGATCTGTCGATGGATAAGTGTTCCAGGCCAGCTCAATCACTCCCAACAACAGCAGCCTGCACCACACAGCAGCAGCCAGTGCCGGATCACGGTCCGTCCCTCCGAGGCTTGAAAGCAACTGCAGCCCCTTATACATATATGCAGGCCCCTTGTATGTATACTTGCAATATTGACTTGACACTTGGCAAAAGTTTTAGTCTAGAAGACTGCAAATTTTCTCTGTAGAATTTTTGGGGCCCATGGCTAAGGCACCTATCAGGCCACGGGACCTGAATCTTCAGCCTCCCCAGCCTCATAGATGATCCGGCCAAGGCAGTAATAGTGGTAGCAGTGGTAGTAGTTGTAGTAGGAGCAGTGAGTAAGTGAGCAGGGTTTAACGTCCTGGCTGACACAGTATAAGTCATTTCGGGGACAGACTTTGCAGGCAAAATTGCACGTACACATGATAACAAAACAAAAAGTTTAACCTTTACAGAAAGTTCATCCTTTACGAAACACAAAATACAAAAAAAAACCTAAACCTAAAATTGAAAGAACTGCCAATTATAATTGTGCACATGTAATGATAATGGCAGTTCCAATAATCTTCCCCGTTATCCTTCAGACAGTCATCAATCTCATAATGCCGTCTATTGGAGGACACTGGGCAGTAGTGCACTGGGAAGGAGAAGCAGAAGGAGGTGTACTGTAGATTGTGATGACAAGGAGTCAACTGATTCAGAGCAGATATGGCAGAATATGAAAGCAGCACAAGTAAGTTGAAAAGATAAAAAAGCAAAAGCTGTGAGTCCATAGTTCTAAATGACAAGCATCCATATGGCATATATTAGATTACAAAGTATTATATGCCACCAGCCTATACAGGTAAACATGCCCCCTTAACTCCAGCCAGGCAAGCCAGTACTCGACCTAATTACTCCCGGAGGGATGATAGGCTGAGTTGACCTGGGTGGCTGGTTATACACTGAGATGGTAGCCACTTAATAGTGACCCAACTGGGAGTGAAACGCACGAGCTCTTGATTGTAAGTCCGACATGGCGACATACACCACCAAGCCACAAAATTGAGTGTAGTAGTAGATGTTGTAGTATTAGTAGTAGTTACCTGGCAATGACGGGTAGTCGAGTCATCCAAAGCAGATAGGGCAGAGTGTGAAAGTACCAGACATAGAACTGATAATGTAGCGACCGACTGAAACACATTCCGATGAAGTTCGATGAAAACAGAATAAACACCACATCTACAACATAAAAACAGACAATTCTGCGTAAGTAAGCAACAACAACTATGCAAAAAATCTAGAGCTGTCACAATTGACGCGTTAATTAACGCGTTAATAAATTAACGCGCGTTAAAAAAATTAACGCGCGTTAAAAAAATTAACGCGCTTTAAAAAAATTAACGCACATATGTAAATTTATGTTAATTTACTAAATTTTGTGAAGCAAAAGTTGAAATATTCCGTTAAACTGCGGTTATTTGACAATCAAATGAATTCAAGTAACTAAACTGTAGTTTTTGTTCCATCACTACTGTAAATAAATAATTATTTCGATTTTCGATGACATGCTAATAGATTTCTATGCTACCTATGACGTCAGTTATTGTTGATTATACATTTAAAAATGTGTTTCTACTTTCTAACTATATATATTAGACAGGCAGGGCCCCTCAAACGTCGCAAGGCCTGTGATAACTTTTCCCCCTACTCTCCCTCTCGACGGGACTGGGTGCGTTAATTTACGCGTTAATTAATGCATTAAAAAAATTAACGCCTTGACAGCTCTAAAAAATCAAGAAAACAAACGAGTGCTGAAGACAGAAAATGCAACAGACAGAACAGAATTGAGCAAAAACTGAAAGCCAGCTAAAAGCTTGCTTCAGTTGTAGCTTACGAAACACACCAGACAGAAAATTCATTACCGAGAAAGAGTATTATCAAATAATCTTATCCTGAGCAAAAATCCATCTCTACAAGCATCAATTTCAGCGACTGATGGTCAACAGTCCATAAAGTGGTGAACGTCAACCAGCCAACATTGTTTACTTCATATGGTTTCACAGAAAATGTGATATAGTTACCTCTGCCAAAGAGGTTATGTTTTCGCCAGACTTTGTCTGTCTGTCTGTCTGTGTGTCAGCAAGATAGCTCAAAAAGTTATGGACGGATCTTTCTGAAATTTTCTGGTAATGTCGGGAATGGCAAAAACTACCAGTGATTCAATTTTTGGGGTGATCCAGAAGGAATCCTGGATTCTGGATCACTATGAAATTTTCGTTAACATTGCTTTCAATGGGGCATAAGGGAAACCGCTGCCAAACCGAATATGGTGCTGCCACGTGGCGAACAGCATGGCCTTGGCGGAAGTCTGCGGGCTCTGACTGCTTTCTAGTTAGGTCCACTTAGTCTGAGTCACAAGTGTCCAAGTCTGAAGTCTGAGTCCTGATACTGCTGTACTCGAGTGCTAGAAAACTAAAAAACAGCATGCCACCATAGGGTTGCAATGGCTATTAAACCAATGCATTTTGGTCGACTGCAAATTTTATATCACTTATGCATCAACTGTAACTGCACATAACTCACCGTTAGCGTTGAGTGAATACGCTACATTTGCTTCTGCACGCAATGACAGCAACTTGCGACATCCACCAAACTTCCTGCAACAGAAATTAATTTCACATGTGCACAGATACTCCAAAACATCTTCTGAAACACAGCACAAAAGTGACTGGAAATATTTCAGCAAAAATGCACGGGAGGGCGCCCAGACTGCCTGGTCTTTCATTTAGCTTCAACAAATATCAGATTTGCATGAAAATATTCAATTATCTTTCCACCAAGGTGCTCCGTGAAGCCTAAAACAAAGCAGCTAAGATCTGTCCCCCAAACTGAAAATTGTCAACAATAAAACTTACTGCTTCAACGCAGACGAGTTTGCTCAAAGCTAACCTGATCCAATGCTGATAGCAGAAGAAGATCAGAACAGCAACGTGGAGTGCTAGAAGTGTCAGGTGGAAATAGCGGTCTTGGAAAATGTCTTCCGGCAGAAAGCGCCAGTTCACAGTCCACTTGAACAGAAACTGACGACCAAGTTCAAACGATCGACCGACGTATGCCACCGGGTTGTGAAACAGAAATGGTAAACCAAACGACAGCTTGACATACAAATGACACAGCACAGCAAGTGCAACACCAAAGATGGGCAATTAACTAAACTAATTGTAGTTAATTAGCAATTAGCAAATTTGCAGCAATTGACCAGGTTTGTTGCAGAAAAATGTTATTCTTTAAAATGACAGTGCCGCACCGTGCAATTAGCCCATTAAACAGTTAAGAAAATTGAAAAGATGGGCTGGGAACTGTTACAGCATTTGCTATATAGTCCAGATTTAGCTCCAAGTAATTTTCACTTGTTTGGACCACAGAGTGAATCAGTTAGAGACATTAAGTTTAAAAACGATGAAGATGTTCTACAGCATTTTGTCCGGAAATTTCTACAGGTGCCAATAAAAAACTTAATGCTACGGGTTCCAGCCAACTTGTAGAACAATGGGAACATTGTAGTGAACTGCAGGGAGCAAAATAAGTTGAAAAGTAACATAACTGTCAGAAATGTGCGATTTACTGTTGTTGTATTATGAACGTTGTCCTGGATCATACTGAACGCCCCTCGTATTTGAATCAATTTGGCAAGGAGAATCAAACTCAGACTTATTTCAATTCGACACACCAATTTCATAAAGTATTCAATCCAAGTTCTGTTTGCAAACTCGTGTTTCTGTGCTCTAATTGGCGCTAACTGCATGCGCGTGTTCGCGTTGCACACAACTTTATTAGTCTCACTTCACTATCACTTTGTCACGAGCTTCCAAAAGCACAACCAAGGACCTGCAGTGATGATAACCTTTTCTTCCGTGACATAATTTTTCTACCTAAAGCTTTCAGTTGGTTTTTCTGGATTGATCTACCAGCGACAGTAGGCTAAGGAAGTACGATAGCGTGATAGCGGAGTTCCAAATTGCAACTCAAAACACATGACAGGCTTCGATCATCAGTGTACAGTGGCATCATGGGTCAAAACAGTAGGTGGAGGAGGAAGTAGCAATTTTCTGTTTGACATTGCAAACTTTCAATAGAATTTTCTAAAAGCTGTTAATTTTCACCACACGGTATTGCGGATGCTGAAAATTTAAACTTTGCTTTGAGATTTTTCCAAAATGAAGGTTTTCAGGCACAAATTTTGCATTTTTGAACCAAAATTTTCTCACAAGATTTTATGATAATTTTTCAACAGCTGAAAATTTAAGGTGAGCAACTACCCCAACCCCCTCTTTCTTTTGTCCAATAAAACACGACGTTATTGCTAATCGAATTTGGCATCAGCCAAATCACCCATCGCTAACCAGGCGTTGCACCAACGTCGTTCATATCGGTTCAGCTGAACCTAGATCAAAAGTTGAACCAAGTTCATGCTGAATTACGTTGCACCAAGTTGAACTGGGATCAGCTGATCCCAACTGGGATCAGCTGATCCCGTTCAGTTGAACGGCCGTGGTTATACCGTGGACGACGCTGATTGGTCAACCACGTTCGGCCTACGGGCCAACTACAATGATGTCACAGTCACATGCGATGCTTACGAAACTGCAGTACAGATTGGCTGTAATTTGTTCGAATTTTAAGTTTCCCTGAAGTTACTACACGATTTTCGCATCAACGGTTGCGTTGATAAAGTTCCGAAGATACGCATTTTGTGTTCCAATAGATATTCGTTAATTATTCTACGTCCCTGTCAAGATAACATGTTTACCGTACGTATGGCATAGCAATGGCGCATCGGCACTCTAGAATGCCTTTTATTTATCCATTAATTAATTTATCCAGCAAAAATATTACAGAAAACAGATATAGCACAAATGTAACATATCTAGATCACAAGTATAATTGAATTTAACATCTTATAAATCGATACAAACGAGTTTTTGTTGCTGTGGTAAGGGTTTGATCGTATGTTTACTGTAGCAACGAGACATCGCCACCGAAAAATGTGATTTATTCATCTATTTGTTAATTTATCGAGCACAAAGAGAACATAAAACAAATAAAGTAGAAATCTAACATATCCAGATCATCAGTATAATTGCATTAACAGTCTTATAATTCAATACGAGGAAGTTTTTTGGACAGGATAAGATTCGAATCGGACAATTTTTTGCAGCAACAGTATCATGGAAAATATTTATTGCCTAGTGCGCATGCATAACCATGAGTTGAACCGAGATCAAAATTTGATCGGTGGTCAGATGGCAGTCCAGAATTGAACGGAGATCAACTCTTGAACCACTTTGGTGCAACGCAATTCATGGCTGAACTAGATTCAAATTCAGATTTGAGCTGCGTTCAAAGTTGAACGATGTTGGTGCAACGCGCCCTAAGTAGCAGTTTAGTAGCTGATTTACCTGTACAATGGCACAGAGCGCCAGGTGGAAAATAGTGCCGAGTGTTCCATATCTCAGCAACAACAACACCAGCAGTCCAGGTGCAAACAGCAGCACATTCATCTTTACTGACACTCCAAGACTGCATGTAAAACAACAACAACTACTACTAGAACAATATATCAGTTGCATAGTGCAACGGAGCCCAAAGAACAGAAATGTGTAAATGTGTATGGATATGCATACGACTTCCTCTTCTTGCAAAAATAACATGTTTGCTACAATTCTGCTTAGTGCCAAATTACATTGAAACATGATGTTACTCGAGGCGATATGAATGTCCCTGCCAAATGGCATTTCTTTCTGTCCAACAGTTTCAGTAAGTGCACAAATGTGACAGACAAACAAACAAATAACAGACGATGATACAGCAACATTCGTTGCAACAAACAGTCAGTGAAACACTGATTCTTTATGAATGAATAAAATACCTAATATACACGTGTTGAGTGTTGCAGCTAATGGCTGCATTATAAATGGCAAAAATGTAACTAACAATTATGTAAAAAATATGCTAAACAATACGGCAGAAAAGATTTGGTAAATCAACAATGTGCATTCTAAGCAGTTCATAAAAACTCGCATGTTTCAAATAGTTGATAACAAAAAGACCACGTTCCAATCACATCCAATCTGAAACAATGTCTCAATACCTATATAGTAGACATCCAGCTGCCCAGCGGTCAGTGACAAACATACAAACTGCAGCATAGAGAAATATCATTGCCACAGGATCATTAAACAGTCGCAGAACGTAGATAGAATGAATACGATATGATGCGCAGCACATGAAGAATAAACAATATGGTGGAACCTACACAACACTGATATTATAGCCGGTACTAATTAAACAAGTAATATGAGCAAAGCTCACGTGACGCTATAGCAGCGGTCCTGCCACCTGGGCAATCGTGTACAGCATGCAATAGAATAATAATGCGTATTGAAGGAATACCCAAATTTGAGGCCTCTAGATATGGAAGACTCCTTGAATTTAAGAGGTCAAAATTTAGATTGTTAAAAGTGGACGTTCTATGCTAAAAATTTCATAAGCCTACGCACGTTGTCCAGGTTTATCTCCAGCTATTTCGGTGCAATTCACTCTTGAAATGTGCACCCCAGCTGAAAATCGCAGAGACTTGAATTGCTAAAAACCGTGTTTAATGCAAAAAATTTCACACACAAGTTGTCTTGGTCTATCTCCAGCCATTTCTTCGCAATTCACTCTGTGCACTGCAGCCAAAAATTGCAAAAAAATTCACCAAAAACCCCTTTTTTCAGTCATTCAAGGTCATGCAATGTCATCGATGTTGATAAATCTAAAAAGCCCATCACCAGACCTTGTTATGATAAGCAGCATGCATGTACCTATCTGCAACTGTTTTCATGCTACACGAGCCAATAGCAGTAAATTAACCACTTTTAGCCCATGTGTGCAGGCCTCCTTGAACTTAGGGAGTTGGGACTTGGACTGCTAAAATCTACGTTCAATGCTGAAAATTTCATGTGCAAGTTGTCTGAGTCTATCTCTAGCCGTATTGGTGCAATTTACTCTTGAAATGTGTGTCACAGCCTGAAATCACAAAAAAATGACGAAAACCTCTAATTTTAGGCGTTCAAGGTCGTTCAAAATCACTGATGTTGATAAAATTAAAAAGCTCGTAATCAGTGCTTGTTGTGAAGATTTCGTGATCCTAGCTTGCACTGTCTTGATACAATACAGCAGTGTGACAGACAGACAGACGAATGGGCAGATGCCCAAACCATGGCTAAGACATGCGAAGCATTCTGTTATCGCAGGTAAAAAATTAATCCTTAATTAATAGTTTGCAAAAACAACCTCTCAAACAACAGATCAAAACCATTCTGAAACGTATAAATATCAATCAATCAATCCTCCTATTACGCCAGAAATCAGCAAAAAATACAGTAAACATATTAAAGGAAAAGCTGTACAAAAAAATGAACAAAAAGTGGATAAAAACTACACAAATAGCAGGTAATAAAAATAAACATTTTGTGCAGTTTTTAGCAGACCGTACTTAAGTAACAATCGAGTGTATGGCATGGTTGTCATCCATCGTCCACCCATCTGTCTGTAACGGATGTATTGTAGCTAAATAGTAGGTCGTAGAAAAAAACTTTTTACACCAATAATCAGCCCTATGTCATAACTCTAGGCATGCAAAATTTTGTCGATCTAATGCAACTGAAACATTTTCAAATTTGAAGTTGAATGGAAGGAGGGGGTAAAAAAATGTGCGTTTTTCAACAAAAAACTGGCCATATCTCGAAATGGTGAAAGATATGGCTAAGGTTACTATTAATCACTAATAGGCTGTGGCATATGCCCTGTCAGATGAAATGAAAATCATCGACTTTGGATGACCTTGAAACTCACTGACAACCAGTACGGTCAGCTATCCTAGCGACAGCTGGGCTTCTTGTTTTGTACAAAATGCATAATGAAAACCTTGCAAACACGGTGATAGATGTAGAAGACATAGATAACAGTGAGGAGATAAAAACCGGCGAATATGTATTGAGCTAGTCGAATATTGGCACCAGCATCCGTCAGTCCATAAAGCATCATGAATATGTATACAAACCCTGCTGGATAGCTGCAATACGTAACCACAATTAACCAGAAACATTAAAACTAACAGTTTAATCTGGTTGCGTCTTTGTAATACCTGGCCAATTTTTCCAGTTGTTCTATTTTAGACTACACATATTCGACTGTGTCAACTAAACATAAATTTTAGGAATAGTTAACTCAAACCAAACGTCCCACCAACTGAAATCAAAAAATACAAAGTTGAGCTGATGACATTTTAACTCAGCCACCTACCCTCAGCAAGACAGAAAACAAGCAGTCAATTATGGGCCAAAAGTGTGTGCATATCGTCTGAAATAGTTTGTAAAAGAATGCAAAACCAGATTTATTAGTTGATTTTTTCGTGCACTGCACCTTGTCGCATCCACACAACCAGTCATTATGACAACAAAGTAGAGCTGTCAAATTAATGTGTTAACTTAACGCATTAATAAATTAATGTGCATTAAAAAAATTAACATCACAAATGTAAATTTACTAAATTCTGTGAATCAGTATTTACACTACTCCATTAAACCGCAGCTATTTGATGACTGAATAATATTCCAGTAATCAGAAATCGTTTTGTTGCCATTCTATGACTAGTGTCATGGTCCTGTGACATAGCCACAAGTTCGTCAGTCATCATTCCAGTCACCCCGTGGATGTAGTTTACCTACAATATCAGCAATATTAATGATGCATTATTAATGCATTAATGCATGCATAAAAAAATTAATGCAAATGATAGTTCTGCAATAAAGCTGAAAATTTTTTACACCACTCACATGTCACAACAAAAAACCGATATAAATTTACTTTTTGTTTAAATGGCTTACACAATTAAATTTCATTCACTGTCAATTTAACAAAGAGGAACGTACTGAGACTGCTGCAACAAGCTTTTTTACAGGTTAAATAAGTGAATGGCCTTCCTAATACCCCCCCAAAAAAATAACCACCATGTAAATAAAGGAAATCAGTGCTGGCAGTCTTACCACAGTCAGCAAACAGGTAATTCTGCTGTACATGCCGGACTGTGCAACAAATAACTGAACATCAGGCTCTGCACTGCCACTTTGTCTTTAGACAGCATCTCAATGGCTCTTTTGTTCTGCTGGACATTCCTGAGCATGAATCTAATATCCAAGTAATCCTAGAAATAATGCTTATTATCTAGGTCATGTTATCATACACCACCTATACGATGAAAATAATGATGATGGAATCAAACAGAGGAATAAAATGAAGTGAGGCTTACACCAATGGACCAGTGTCTCCACCAAGCTGACTGTAGTCAAACGTCCCATTGACTACACCTTCCACTTCTTGCATGTAAGCCTTCCAATCAATTTCTGTGTCTTTGACAAGCAAAACAACAATGCAACACAGTAAATTTCAAAGACAACAGTTACATCTAAAATGATTGTAGTAATAATAAGAAAACAACAAAAACCATAAAAACTATTTCAGAAGATGTATGTAGGAAATCGTGAAAGATCTTTTAGCAAGACATGACTTCCTTTTGTAGGACTGCATACATAGCCCTACAAAAGGAAATCATGTCTTGCTAAAAGATCTTTCTCACACAAATATAAACCTGTTGCAAACATGCACACATTTTAATAATTTTCTACACTACTGGCTTTGCGATGACATGTAAAAGAAATATTTTAAAATATGCAAACAGTTATTATATACATTAAGCTACAAATGTGTTCCGTAACTGTTGATTTTTTCCTTAGCTATGTGATGTAAAATTTTGCAGGTTGAGAGGAAAGACAGAGCTGACCTCCAGGGGTGCTCATAAACTAAAATACCTGTATTCCAACATTAACCACACATCAAAAACAATTTCGTTGATTTAGGTTCGCTAGATTGATTCCAAAAGTCCGCTATTCTGAAGGTCTACTATTCTCATTAACTCTAAACCTAACCCTAACTAACCCTTACACTAATCCTAAGCATAAGTCCTAACCTTAACCCTAACCCTAGCACTGTGGTGTTTATCTGCACAGTGGACCTTTGAAAGGCCAAAATTTATCAACCTGTATGCGGGTCATTGTGTTCCAAGTAACTTTGGTGCACACTATTTCGTCTTATCAGTCAATATCTAAACTAAAATTGTTCGGTTTTTCTTAGTTTTTGTTCATGAACGACTCAAAGTGCCCCGGTGTTACCAATGGCCGCTAGCAACATCGGGGCACTTTAAGTTGCTCATGAACAACATTTCAGTTAGGGTTAGGGTTTGGGATTAGGTTTTAAAACTGACAATGGTTATTCGCCCTCCGGAGTGTGCGTGATCCACTGGTTGGCCTATTCGCACTCCTGGCAATATTCAATATCTAATAGGTGGCGCTAGTGTTGCGGTACTAGTGTTATTGGACAGCGTAGCATATTGCTTTTGGTTCAGTATTAAAGTTACGTTTAAATTTAAAGTTTAGATTTATTACTTAAAACTATCGCTTATTCACTTTTTTTAAATATTACATTTTTAGTGTGCAAATTTAAGTATACTTCACGCAATTATTTCAAAAGATGTACACCCGTACGAAGGTTGCAGAATTGGTTACATATGCAAACAGCGTGCTGCTAGGCTTCATTGGCTGTGGGCTGCCATAAGCCTTAAGGGCGTGTGTCTGCGTCCATTTCTGCCGCATACTGCCGCATATAGGCCTATATATCTCTTACTAATTACCATTTTAGACAAACGGTGAAGACAACAGAGGAAACAACGAAAAGATAGCATAGAAGACGCACGGTGACCGCAGTGATGGCAAAGAAAAGAGATGTCTACTGTTTTTGCTGTCGCTTTCGTTGTCCGTTCATTTTCCCATCATCTTTTTTTCTCAATCTACTTTGTAACGTCGTTGACATTTCCGTCTGTTCGTTTTTGCCATACAATTGCCGATCTTGGCTTTTGACATCTCTGTCCGTTTGTCTTATAGGCCGTCTTCGCTATCTCTTCGTCTTTGACATCGTCTTGTCCGTCGTTATGGTCCACTGTGGTAATTAGTCATATTCGACGTGGAGCGCGAATAGGTGGTGGTTATTATTGGCCTTATTTGCATTCTGGAGAGCGGGCTAATAACCTCCGCCTATTCGCACTCAGGAGTGCGAATAAAGCCAGTCTTTAAAGTTAAGATTAGTGCTAGCGATGTTACCTGGTCATATATTTCACATTTAATCACTGACATTTCATCAAACTCTATGAGCTGGCATGGGCTTGTAAATACGTTACGTTACTTCTTGTTGAATACATTTCCGATTGCTACGTTAACGTTGAGAAGTCACGTTTCAGTTCCATAAACAACTTATATTGGTGACTGCAATGCTGAATCATCAAAAAAGGCATGTTTAACATTTCAAATCAAACAGAATTTCATTAAAATTATCTGTGACATCACACTGCCTATCTAAATGTATAATGCCACAGTCTAACATCTATGCAAATTCTTGCTGTTTTACTGAAAAAAACGCGCTCAACAGAAAAATAAAAAACAAACCCATCAATTTTATTACAGATATTAGTTCATAAGACGTAAAGGTTTCCAAAAACGCTTTTTGATTCATTAAAATTTGAGGACAGGTTGATAACTTTTAATCCTTCGAAATAGTGGACCTTGAGAACAGCGTGGATCAAAACCAAAGTGTTAACCACTGTGCTTAGTTTGAACGCACATTTGATATTCTGTATCACCCAGACGTTCATAAATATCTCCATCACAAACAGTGCCACCATCATCAGCAAACTGCTTCCCGGATCGAAAATAACACTTCGCGCCTTTTCCACGCTCAATACGCCTCGGATTTTCTTCCACGACCCTGCCATTTTAAACTCCAAAAATCATAATACAGTAAAAAAAACAAAATTAACACGCCCACTTTGCCACACCCACATACACATAGAAATCTATTATCCTCTATTGCCTAAACCATGTGCCTAAACGTTGAGACAGACCGGCGGTACCCATATTAGCTACACCACAGCATATATACGAAGGCCATCCCAAAAGTTTCCGGCCTCGACATATTAGACAGCAATATTTTTTTACAATCTATACATCAGTGAAACGTACATCCTTTACGAACTTTAATGAGTCGGTTGCAGATATGACGTAATCGTAATTTATGACGTCACAGCTGAGAGCAGGGCCGGATTTAGCTGGTGGGAGGCCTGGGGCCAGCTGGTGGAAGGCCAGTGCCCAGCTATTACATAACTAGAGACACCTGAATAACACGAGTCCACAAACAAGCTGGTTACTAGCGCGAAGAAATTTACTAGCTAGGGAAATCTACTTAACGATACAAAGGTGGTAGCAAAAGTTATGCAAGCCAGGATTGGCTATCGAATTATGGGGTTTTAAAAATTGAGGGGTTTGGTATGAGACCCCCTGTTGGTGGGAGGCCTGGGGCCTATGACGTCATAAATTACAATGACGTCACTTCCATCTGCTCACACGAAAACGCAAGGTAGGTACCTTTTACTGATACATAGACAATAAAAAAATTTGTCCAGTATATTGAGGCTCAAGACTTTTTGAATGCCCCTCGTATTTGCATAAAGTCGTGATTGACTCAAATGCTTTTATTTGCGGCTAGCGCATATGTATAGGCTATTGTATATTCATATATGTAAATAAGAAAGTCACAAACGTATCTGTTAGGGCTTTCACAAAATCAGATGCCACAGGGCCCCCTTTTCGAACCCCCAACCTTTTCGATCATTGGATCCGACACGCCAACCATTAGACTATCAAGCAAACTTCAGACTGCCACGCAAGTTTTTTTTGGCCTCGTCGACTGCCTGTTCTCTCTGTTGATCCGATTCCAGTTCCACTTCCGGTGCACGGTCTTGGCTTCTCTCGAGCGTCCTGATGTTCCATGTAGCAGGTCCTGCAGCTGATCCTCCTCCTTGGCTTTCCGACGCGATTCACTATGTCCATCTGGCACTTCGATGAGTCCATGTACTTGCTCCTCTTCTTGATATCTCCCATTTATTGCTGCTTTTCATGCAACTTGTACCTCATGGCATCCTGCACGCAGCTTTGAAGATCGCAGTTGTCTACTTTTTGCTTGTCAATAGAAATAGATAGCAAAAACTATGAGTGCAAAACAGTAGCATAAATGCTTGCAAATCTAGGTAGACATTGGCTCTACGTGATCAACCTAGTTTTTCCAAAGAAGTTTTTTTAGTTTTTATGTAGGCCCCTATAAGACAGGAGTCACACAGGACACAGAAAGAAAATTCCATACACCATTAACCATGCATTGTTGAGTGAATGATTAATGTTAATGATTAATGTTAGAACTCACAAATCACGATTAAAATATAAAATAACATTTGATCTGTCACATAAATTACACACCAAATAAAGAACTTAAAAATCTAAAATTCAAACTTTGGAGGTTCTGGTTCTTAGTTTTCAAATGAACATAAGTTTTTTGAACCACTTTGTGCGGCCTGGACTCGCACAAAAAAATGCGACAACACAGAAAATGCAGCTGTTTATTACACATAGTAGATGTGCTAGTACTGACTGTGTCACAGTGACGAGCTATCCATTAGTGCTATACAGCCACCGTGTAAGACTAGAATCATATGCAGGGTGAACTGAAAAAAGTAAACGATCAAATTTCGCAAAATCAGAAATTCAAATGAAAAATCCACAAAGTAGTGCAGAATAGCACTTGAAATGCAATGGGATTTTTAATGGCAGCTTTGAAATTCAGAAAAAAACACACCATCACTTGCAAAAATGTCCCAGACCTATGTTTTGCCATGACAGCAATCTGGATGTGCACCATTTTTTTCGGTGGGGGGGGTGGACGTGACTGCATTTCCAGCATTCAGTTGAAATATAAACAGGAAGTGAATACAGCCAAGCAAAATTCTGAGATCAACTCCTCAGAGTACATATTTTGCACGGAATAAACTCACCAGGGCTTGCCATTTGAGGTGATCGATCAGTCGATCAATCGCCTAAATCAATTGCCTAAACGCCTGCCAAGCAATCGATCGATTTTTCAATCGCCTACTCGCTGACTGCACGTAGTAATTTTTGGTTGCTGAATTGACACAAATTTGCGATTAGTCAGTTCTCACTCTGCTGTGGTTTGGTAATTGCAAAGCAAACATCAGCAGGCATTTACGAAATGGAAACTCTTTAAAAAAGATACTCGTTTTCTGAAATATTATGCAAGCAGTACATTTTAAAATATTATTTGAGCATAACAGACTCAGCATTGCTGCTTTGCTATGTTTGTGATCTTTTTTGCTTGTGGATTTGTGTAAGCGTTTACTGAGCGTAAACAGTAACATTGGTGAACCTTAGTCTTAGTCTTGACTGGTGAAAAAAGGATGCAGCCTAGAAAAAAATTGAAATTAAACTCAGGGAATTTTTGCATTGCACATAAACCACTTAATAATGTGGCCATGAGATGCGATTTGGGTGCCCAAAATTTGTAAAAATACATTTGCCGCCATGGCTCCGCCCCGGACTCTGCAGACCCAGAGCTAAATCTTTTGGAGGACAAAAGAAAAAGGAAGAAGTTCAAAGGAAAGGAAAAGAAAAGAGAAAGAGAGAGGGAAGAAAGGCGAGGGGTTGGTGCAAGTTGGGGCAGTTGCTTCCTGGTGCTGACAGGAGGTAGACACCCATGATTTTAGGAACACACTCTACAGTAATACTACATGTCTGCAACATAATCGATTGCCTGCTTTGTGCAGCGCAATTAATTTTTAAATCTCTTCTCATTTTCAAATGGCAAGGCCTGAAACTCGCAAATCAACAGTAAATCACAGCTTTTGACCAACAAATGTGTGCTATTTTTTGTGCTAATTATACGCTAATAATGTGCAACCACTGTTTATCATAAAACATAGCTTTGATACAAAAAAACAAAGCAAACACATACAAGTGGTAATAAATTAGAAGCACAGCAGCTACATAGACATTTCATTCACTCACGTGTTCAACACATGTACATTTACAAGTTTAAATGCATGAAAAAATTAAAAAATGTACAACGAGCACTAAATAATGGCAATCGCAATTATTTATGACCACAACTCAAACACTGGTGCATGCAAAAATCAGACAAAAGACACGATCAGACTAATATGTTCTAATAAAGAAAAGTTTCACCACAATAGGTATGCAGATACCTTCATAAAAATACTGCAATTCATTTTTACGCGCGACAGCAGAATGCTTCGCGCGTCTTTGCCATCGTCTGGGCGTCTGTCCGTCACACTCATGATCTGTATCAAAACGGTGCAACCTAGGATCACGAAATCTTCACCGTGGGCTGCCCCAAGGTCTCTAGTTTATCATGACAAAATTTCGTGCCACTGGGTGCAGGGGTTCCCCTCGAACGAGGGCGTCAAAGAGGGGTACCATTTTGCCGTTATTGGCTCGAATAATGTGAAAACGGTTGCAGATAGGTACATACATGCTGCTTATCATAACAAGCACTAGTGACAGGCTTTTGAGATTTATCAACATCGATGACCTTGAACCTCCCCAAAAGGGGTTTTTAGTGAATTTTTTGCAATTTTTGGATGCTGCGCACATTTCAACACCGAATTGCAATGAAATGGCTGGAGATGGAGCAAGAAAACCTGCGTACGAAATTTTCAGCATTCGACATAGATTTTAGCAGTTCAAGTCCCGACCCCCTAGGTTCAAGGAGGCTGGCGCAGGCGGGCGTCAAAGACAGCTACCCCACTAAAAAGTGGATATTTTACCGCAATTATCTCTTGTAGCGTGAAAATGGTTGCAGATAGGTACAGACATGCTGCTTATCATAAAAAGCACTGGTGACAAGCTTTTCATTGCTGTCAACGTCGATGACCTTGAATGACCTTGAACCCTCAAAATAAGGGTTTTTAGTGAATTTTTCTGCGATTTTTGGCTGTAACACACAATTTAAGAGTGAATTGCGTCGAAATGGCTGTAGATAGACCTGGACATTTTGCGCATGACATTTTTTAGCATAGAACGTACATTTGAAAGAATCTACAAGTAGTTATTTTACCGCTATTGTCTCGTGTAGCTTGAAAACGGTTGCAGATCGGCAGAGACATGCTGCTTATCATAACAAGCAATATAGTGACAAGCCTTTTATTGGTGTAAACATCGATGACCTTGAATTTCTAAAATAGGGGTTTTAGTGTTTTTTGCAATTTGTGGCTGCAGCGTAGATTTCAAGAGTGAATTGCGTCAAAATGGATCAAGACAACCTGCGAATAGGAACTGCTAAGGCTGTCGTGCATCTCATGAGCTTTGCTCAAATTACTTGTCTGCCCACTTATCACTTTGCAAATTTGCTCGGTGCAGCAGGAAGTTACAGGAGAACTACAAGGTGTGCCAAATAATGACCCAAACTGTTTTCGTCAGAACTTCGTCAAATCTGCACCAAATTTGATAATTTTTGTAACACTGATAGTCAAGACGATAGAATTATGTAAAGTACACTCATTGTCCACCTTATGCAATTTATGCCAACACACTACCATGTAAAACACAGATGCTCCAAATTGTTGCGTAATGCTGAGTTGCTGTCTCTGTAAAAGTTCTAACGACTTAATTAAAAACACAAACTAAAATGTGATTTATTCAGCAGAATTGTAAGTTTGTGTAACAACTTGCTTTCAAATTATCAAAATTTATGCCCAAAGTGTAGACAATAGCTTAGACGTGACGCCACACCTGACAGCGACATTAACGATCAACTGATCAAAATGCACAGCACTCATTCATGGATAAAATGTGTTTTGAGATCATCAGTCAGTCATTTTGCTGTCTGTTATTTTCAGCATAAAATGTTTAATACCACATAATTACTAAATCACATCGCACTCTGTTAAATTGATAATAAACTAGAAATTTGGGGCAAAGCCCAACGTGAGTCCGCCCGGCGCCCTAAGTCCGATTGGGGGAAATTAGAAGGGGGGAGGTAAAAAGGTTGGGGAGAATTTCCCCGGCATCAGAGTCACGTGGCCCGAACTCAAATGCATTGGCATACACCGAATGCACATTGTCGACTTAGGGTAGGTCAACATTAGCCTTATAACTTGGTTCGTGGTGGACGGAATTTCACAAAATTTTTTGTGTTCAACGCTGAAAGGATCGCTCTCGTCAACGCTGTTTGGACTATGTCAATATCTTCATCGGCTCCAGAGATATTTGCGCTCAAACTCGAAAGTTGTCGTAAATCGCACCGATTTTTGAACGTTTTTTGCCCTCCCAAATTTTAAGGGGGGCGGTGCCCCCAAAATGCGCTAGTAAGACTTGGTCATTCTCTAGCGCGTGTAAAAA
>Ga0209367_1001361_pt1 | contig 29742 bp, 24 predicted proteins | sample WorMetLIZISLAND2_FD_187412 | JGI IMG/M metagenome (GOLD analysis project Ga0209367, IMG submission 187412) | Marine gutless worms symbiont microbial communities from Max Planck institute for Marine Microbiology, Germany - Olavius geniculatus... ...
TTCGGAAGGCCATATTTCGGCCCCTAGGGGGTGCTGCGCCCCCAAATTTTTACAGGCGCTAGAAAATGACCAAGTCTTACTACCGCACCCCCACCGGGGGCGGGGGCCCCCTTACAACTTTTTTCAAAGGGGAGTCAAAAATTGGCTTTAAGTGCAATAAAGGAGCGCTTATAACTTCGGAGTTAGGGGGTGTAGCCCGAAGAAACTTTGGCACTTGACGCGCCTCTAAGTTGGGGTGTTAACGCAAGTACGAAATTTGGGGGCACCGCCCCCCTTAAAATTTGGGAGAACAAAAAACGTCCAAAATTTAGTACGTTTTACGACAACTTTCGAGTTTGACCGCGAATATCTCTGAAACCGATGACGATAGCGACAAAATCTAAACGGCGTTGACGAGAAGTGTCCTTTGGCCGTTGAACAAAAAAAATTTTGTGAAATTCGGTCCACTACGAACAAAGTTATAGGCGCTCATGTTGACCTACCCTAAGTCGACAATGCGTGTTCGGCGTATGCCAATGCATTTGAGTTCGGGCCACGTGACTTTGATGCCGAGAAAATTTTACCCCCCCCCTAATTTCCCCCAATCGGACATAGGGCGCCGGGCGGACTCACGTTGGGCTTTGCCCCAAATTTCTAGTTTTTTTTAAATAATGTGAAACGAGAAAATGCATTTTCTTTGACAATTGCCGCTGCTAGCTTTTTATCAAAATGAACGATAAATTTGTGTGACGTTAACCATTAGACATTTTTAATCGTTAGGGGTCTAGTCTACGAACTGTAATTATTACGCTCGTAGCACCTTTAATTCGGTCTCGGTGTATACACTTGAAGAATATAAGACGTCACGACGTGTGACAGTTGCACAATGAGCTGACGTCGGTGTGACACTGATAGCATGTATTGTATCTGGACGTGCGCAGGGTCGGGACACGATGCTGGAGTGTCGTGGTTGTGGCACGGCGTGGAACGGGTCTCTGTTCGTCGTCGGCAATGTTTATCTGTACGACGTGTTCGCCGCAATGCTGTGCTGTGACGCGCGGCTGGCGTGCCGACGCTGTGCTCAGACCGCCTGTGATGTTGACGCCCGCCCGGCCTACTACAGCGACGGCAGTCGACAAGTGCGCTGTACACGCTGTCGCGCCTACGACCACCACTACGTCAAGCCACTCGACGCTTTGTTTACTCGCGTCACCAAGGCAACTAAAGACCGCACCGGACACGCCGCCTGATCACACGTAAAATATACCCTAGACTGGATTACCAGATCTGATCTGTTGGTACACTGAAGTTTGTTCCCTGTAGTACTGTAATTTCATATTTTAATTGAATGCGGGAAGTATAGGCCTACTGATCTCACTTTTATCACATGCATTACTTATAGAGAACCATAGTAGGCGTACTTTGAAGTAAATGCTTAAAACTGGTTTCGTTATATAATATGTATTATTCTTACAAAAAAGAGGAAGAATGATTTATTTGCATTATTCACAAATCCCAGCAGAAATGTTGGTAAATCAATATTTTGTGCTAATCCTTTTTATTACTGTACAAGTGTGGATGATAAACCCTCGATGAACGTAAACTCAGTTACCCACATGTGTATAACATGCCCTCCAGCGCTTACAGGATTTCATTTGTTCATTCATTTAATTCAGTGTATTATAATTTTTTGTCGTGTTGATGGGCGGCATTTTGCCAGGAGCTTCGGGGCCAAGCCCCTAATTTTGGGTCTGTGGCAGCCCTAACCTTGACGTGTTCGTGAGACTGCGGAAAACGTCAGTGAATAGAGAAGATAATGGTCTGGTATGGGGAATGGGAGAAGTGAAGATGGGAGAGAAGGACACAGAAGTGAAGGGGAATGAAGGGAATGTTGTATTTTTATCTACCAAGATGAAACGCCGCTTGCTTTGTCATCTGTGACTTAGTAACTAGGCTTGCATCTTTCTGAGGTTTGTGATTTCGTTTTGGTCACACACTTTATCTGATGAAAACTGCGTGCAGTCATGTATGCTATCGACGTTGGTGTGTGGTGTTATTTTCTCAAATATACGTATGTTATATGATGCTTTTGTTTTTTGTGTAACTGACCTAAAGGTGATGACAGCATAGACTGACCTACGTCAACATTTTGATTGTTTGCCATACCGTAGTGGTAGTAGTATATGTATATTGACATTTGACAATTTGACATCATGTGTGAACTGATTGTGTAATAGGCCAGTGCCACTGTGCCTGTGTATTAGGCGACTTAATTTCAGTTTCAGGTAATATATAGGCATGTCTTGTATTGATTCTCTGTGACTGTTATTCAGTGTGAACTCCATCGTGACTATTGTGATTGTTATCTTCATTATTACTGATGGTCAGTCAGTGAAGTTTTGCATGCAGAACACGAGCCATTGTCCTACAATAATATGTTTGGTCCGTGGGCCACAGCGCGTTGAAATAATAAACTAATTAGTAAATTTACTGAGATAAGTGTTTGGCACTAATTTGTCATAGGTTTGGAGGGTTCTGGTTTCTGGTCAGATTGTGCGTTCTATGAATTTGCTTACTTGTTTATGTGGCTCGTACATAAAGTTTGATATATTCAGTCTGCTGTGCAGTATATTAATAGATTGCTTGCTGATAGCAACCGGATATGCAGGTAATATTTTAAAATGAAAAGCGGAAGCATGTGTCCATACAGTGCCTAGTTAACGTCGCCCAGGTATCTGACGTGCTTTTAGCAGTAACAAGGTCTGCATCAAAAATTGTATAATTGTATATGCGTTAACTGACAGAACAGTTTGGCTAAATTACCTTGCCCAGGCGCTGATCCAGGGGCGCAGGCCCCAGTCGTGAGTTCCCCCCCAAAACTTTTCCAAAATTGCCACTGTTCAGTTGTCTCAAAGTATGCTTACCTTCCCCCCCACAAAATGGATGCGATTTGTTCAGTTTTTTGCATACGCTTGTCAACTAATGCACATTTTTCGTGAACATTTTTGCTGGACCACTGTTTGTGATGACCCGTGAAGCACATTACCTTCATCGGGTTTGGTTTTTGGAGCTGTTTAGAAGTAGTCCACTTCACTGGCACAGTTTTTTGTTGTTGCAAGATTTGACCGAGTTGCCGTGGTGGCCGACTGTTAATACGCCGTGCCTGTTATTTGTGTGACATCTCGTTTCTGTGACATCTATAGGCGTAATATATCCAATCACCGTTCCTGAATTGTGTAGGGGCCTAGATTTGCAGTCATTCTGGCGGGGGTGTAGTGTAGTTCTCAGTGAGAGGTGACAATACATCATGAACAAAAGCATTCGCTGAATAAGCGGGTGATGCTTACTGCCTGCGTGTGCAATTTAAATACTTGAGGGATGCGTTCCCTGTGTGAAAAAAGAATGAAATGCTGCTCCCTGTGCCCTTGCTGCATTCCCCCTCTTCATTCAGACGGTGAGATACAGGAGTTGACTTACTGTGTTTGTAGGAAATGTTGTTTTCATTCATGCATGCACAATGTTGTCTTGTCGTGATACCGTGATACGTCATGTCTGGCAAATGTTGTCGTCGGCTGTAGCATTTAGTATTTAAATACTATGTATATGATATCTAGATTCGTTAGTTTTTCGAATATGCGAGCATATCACGTTGTAGTTTGTATACTTGTTACTTGTGAGTGAGTGAGTATGTGTGGGGCATAATTTTGGCTGAGAAGTAATGTTTGAGTGAAAAATGATGTTTGATATTTTGTGTGTTACAAAGTGTATTTCTTACATCGTTAAAGCAAATAAACATTGTTTTGTTTTGATGTTACTGTCTGAAAATATAATAGTGAAAAACTTTTATCATATAGTTATTGAAAAATAATTAAAATGTTATGATAAACACTAAACAGTGGGGTGCGTGATACCCACGTAACAGAAAAGGGTGTGCTGTATACGTAAAAGTACGCCTGTGCGTTTCTGTTACTGTTTAACTGTTCGCTTGTATTTTTGTGCAGGTTTTGGATTGTTCTGTATAGTAGTATGGGCTGGGTTTTTACATGATTGTTTCATCAGTGAGCCGTTAATTGTTTCAGACTTCATTGAACTATTAAATTATGATAAATTTTCACCGAGGTACATATGCATTCAAGTTTCACCCCAGACGTTCCCCCCAGATGCTTCCCCCGCCCGGACGTTTCCGTCGTTTTTTGCATACCCGGACATTTCCCTCCCCCTATGTATGGCGCTGCAGAGTGTACATAAGTATCAATCATTGACATTTGTAAGCAAGTAGCAAATATCCAAATGTATTAATTTCTCACATACAATATATACAATGTATGTACAGTAAATATATAGCTAGTAATTAAAATGTCACTGAAAAGTAATTTAAAAGAAAAAAGCGATATTATACACAGCAGAAGTCCGTTAAGATGAAATAATGTACAAGTTCATAGTAAAGTGTCGCTGTCAGTTTCATTCGAAGCGCATGGTGTGTGCGACCACCGTGCGCGACCGCACGCAGTCTCCTCCATGGACTTAACGGCGACGATTGCACAAATTGAGTTGCTTTAAGCGTTGCAAGGAATTTCTGCTTAGGCTTAGTGTGAAAAAATCTTCAGATGTGTTGTAGGTGATTTTGTTACTTGGCTTGGGGGAAAATGTCCTTTTATGCATAAAAGCTGGAGGAACTTCCGGGCGGGAGAAGCGTCCGGGGGGGAATGTCTATCTCCCCAAGTTTCTTCCTCGGGGAAATGAATGTTCTGGAATGAATTTGAGATCGTTTCTGCTGATGATCGAGCGTGGCTTTGTTGTGCTAGATTGAATGGGTTTTGAATCGTTCAGTCAGTTGATAAGCTTTAACGGTGTAGGTGTTTGCTTAAATTTTACTGTTGTAAACCAAAATGGTTTGATGGTAGCTTTATTCAACAGATTCCTCTATGAATCACAGTGTATCTGAAAAGTTTTCGGAGCTGGCGATGTGTATTTTGTTAGCTGCAAAAGCAGATACTACGCATCTGTGCATAATTTCTTTCCTCGGACATTTCCCTTGGATAGTACCTAATACCACAGTATACTGACCAGATACCCGATCTACTCGTGTGACAGAATGTTTCTACGTCTATCGCTGTTTTGTCTTGATAATCGATCAGTCACAATATATGTATTCATATACTCCCCGTGGGTGTCCTGAGCAAAATATCCAAAGGAAATGAATCTTGGGGATAAATTTCCAGAGAGTATATGAATGTTCGGTGCATATCCATAATTCCATATTCCCCCTGTAGAGTCTAAACCTATATGTGTGTGGTGAAATGTCTGTAAGCTGTGTGTAGGTAAAGGTCTGTGAATGTGTTAGGTAAACTGCCAGCTTGGACGTGTGACAGACTGTTATCCGTTGCATGTAATTATTATTATTATTATATTATTACTATCAGAATGCCTACTGTATATTATCGATCCTTATATGATAGCAGTTCAGTTTATCTTATATACCATGTATATAATCTTTCATTTCATTGTTTTGGATGCGTGATAAGTTGTCACTGTCGTGTTTCAAATCGCGTCTGTGTTAAATAATTGATAAATCTTAAGTTAATACGTTATTTGGTTACTGGCGACCACGGGTCATTTACCAACTTCTGTAGTCTGTGCACAGCCGTTATGCGCCGTTTAAACGATGAAATGGCTCGTCTAGCGCTCGTCTAGCCAGCTTCGTTGTGTAAACGGAACATAACGTATAGGCTAAACGTATAGGCTACTGCTGCGTTTTCATCGTTCTTGTTGTCGGTTTCGATCTTTTCATTTTCTGCACTGCATGGCGTAACTATAAGTTTGTCTGCGCCCATGCAACTGAGAAATAGTGCTCTTTGAAAACTGATTTTTTTGCACTTTTCGCAGTAGACTAAAAGACTAATATTCGCAGTAGCTAATCATTGACCGTGCCATATTATAAATTACCGGAATAATGTCAAGCAGTGATGAGCCTGTGAAAACAATTTTTCTTGTCCAGTAATTTTTTTTGTCCAGAAATACAAAATTTCGGATTGAAAAATGGAAATCTCCCATTTTGTTAGCATTTATCGGCAAAATTGAACTTCCGGGCACCCATAAACTCCTCCGTTGGAAATTTGCAGCTGCCTGCCGGAAAATGGCAATTTCTGCCCCCCTCCAAACTAGGACACCGATGCTGTCAGGCGTGCATAAATGCACTAGGCAATAACTGGTTGTTATGATGTTTTAGTCGTCAAGTCGTGATTCGTATTGCATTATGAGTGACTTTGACGTCGCGTAGGTCTACAGGTTGACCGTTGAAGCGAATTTTAGTGTGATTATTAATCTATAGAAAATGTAGGCTTATATGTTTCGTTTGGTTTTCTTTGTTTTGTTCTAAACGTAATAAATCTTGTCATCAGTGGAGTTGTTTTCTGACCTCTGCTAACATTATGGGTTATCTCTCGTCACGTCCTTACTTTAGAATTTCTTTTGTGTCAAAACCACTCAACTGTCATTCTAGCAGCAGAGTTGGGGTTTATATTCCATAGTGGAGTCGGCTTTTTGGACTTTGGCCTCTTCATTTATCATCGACCTTTTGACAGTGGCTGGTTTTTGAACTGATGAATTGTCGTAGTGCGGTTGGTGGCGGTCTTTGTCTGTGGTTGTAGAACTATGGCTGGCTGTCGTGTGTGAGTTCTTTGTGTACACGCACTCGCACGATCAGTCTCAGACGCTCGGCTGTCTGTCTGTACGCCCGAGTCCACTCCCTGGCGTTGTTCATTCATTCATTGTTCAATTGCTGCATCAACCAGGGCTCTTTCGCCTGCTATTTACCAGGCCACCCAGGCAGTCACGTAGCCAGGTGCTCCGCGGCCTCCTCGCTGCCGCTTGCGTGACCACATTTCCCTTCCGTGTTTGTCTCGAACCTGATGCAGACTGAGGTGCGCGCACTAGCACAAGTCTTTACGGAAGTCCAGTATTAATCGGTCCGCCGACCGACCGCCTGGCCACCTCCCTCTGCTTCAGCAGAACTGATGAACAGAGATAGTAAATCTAATAGTCCGGTTCGCATTTGCACTAACGAATCAGACGTAGTGGACTAAGTGGAATATTAACCCAAATACGAGAGCCGGCTGTTTTTGCAAAACGTGCTGCAAATTTTGCGACGAATACGAGAAATGCCCATATGACGAGAAAACGCTATTCTTTGACAATTGGAAACTAAACCCTGGACCATATTGTAAAATATGAAAATGATCAGCGGAGGGATTCGATAACAAAGCATCTGCAGATCTAGGCCTAAATGGACAAATGAGTATGAAGATAAAAACACGAAACTCCGAGAAATGGCTTGTGCTATTTCGTGGTAGAATAAGTCCGGCAGAGACGCTGAGTTCGAAGGTTTCAAAATCCAGCGGATTCAAGTCTGCAGAGTGCAGCTTCCGCCGACCTCGTCCGTTATCCGGCGTTTTTGTTCTGTTAGTCCGCTGTTCGCTGGCCTAGATCGGCGTCGGCACAGCTGGCCGGCGGACACTGTACTTTGGCTGCACGCTTGGTCCGCCGCCGATCAATTGCCTGTCAGCCAGGCTGCCAGCAGCCACACGCAGCGGCACTACGGCGGTCTGGCAGGCCGACTGACCGGCTCTTGCGTGCCGGACCATGGAACAGTTGAACACTGGCCGCACCGTCGTCAACGCTCAGTGATGCACGGACTCGATACAATTATTCGATACGTGACGATGGTGGACGAGCACGTACCGGATTCACTGAATAATAGGGGAGGGGCTAAGCGGAATAATTGAAATCAGAGCAGCGGAACAAGGAATGAGCTATGTAAAAAAATCATAAGCAGAAAATGCAAGAAATCCCGAGCAGATACAGAATTGGAGTTTGTGTTGGAGACATCAACTGCATGCAAAGACGCGGCGGAGAAATTGCCAGGACAGAGATTCTGACATTGACCTATATTTATGTCATATTGTACCAAATATTTTTTTCATATTCAATAATTTTGAGGCTATTCAAATCGCGTAGTCGAGAACTGTGCAAAAATTTAAAGGCCGCAAGAATAACAGGCTGAACGCCGACTCGAGGAAGCCAACATTTCAGCGAGATAATATTTTGCAGAATTTATGGCTTTTAGGGTTATGACTTTAGGAAATTAACGACTTGGAACTTTGGAGCCAAAGTTTTTGTCCAACCATTACAGAAAAAACACACTGAAAAATATCCGATACCGGTAATGCAGAATTACAAATTTACAGCACTAATAAGGAGGCTTGGCTGCGCTTGGCGGCTGGTGCTGACAACAGAGAACAGCAGGCATTGCACTTGCATATTAACGATGGACCGAACTATACTCTAATGAGATGCCAGACCGCTGGTCCGTCGCGTGATTTAGCAAGCTCGTTATTAGCGTTACTGATGACCGCTCATTATTACGACCATTAGCCTATCATCAATTTCTTGTGACAGACTCGCAGTAGGCCAAATCAGCAAGAGATATGATAAACATTGTGATGCGCCTCTCCCGTCCCCTAACATACAACGCAAAATTCCGCCGTAATAAACATCTTTTAATCACCGTTATTCCCGTAACAAAATGAGACACAGCTACTTTGTGATACACATAACTGCTGTTTAGTATTTTTTGAATATAAGAATGCAATTTGGGCATTTTTTTCTGGATATTCTTTCCGAACATAGGCCTAAGCACATCTCAGGTACCCGAGAAACAAAGAAAAGTTTGACTTTATAGACGCAACCTATATGGTCACAGAATCAAATTCAAGCTGAATTTCTGTTCTTTGGGCGCAAAGTACATCAAATCAATTTCATTATTTGTTGTCGATTTCTTATAGCCTATACAGCTCGTTCTACAGTCTACAGCAAGTCGTAAACAAATCTTCAACAAAGCAAAATACATTGAGCTTGAGCTTCATAAAGGATGCTATCGCAGCACTGGATATTTGGTCCGTTACTGCAGGGGTGCCCGAAGGATGTCGATCTTGTTTCTGCCAGTTCACCGCAGCTTTTGTTTGTCGTCTGTCATTGCTCTCGACTCGATCACAGCCTAACGACTGTTGAGAAATGTCACTACACCCTGGTGGCCTGATCTCGTAACCGCAGACCACCCTGTAACTATAGCCTAAATAGGTCCGCCAGCCTTGGTACAGCAACTACAGACATCGCGCTGCCAGACAGATAAGACAGATCTATAACGTTATCAGGAATTCACGGCCAGTACAATGTTCTGCGGACATGACGTGGCTTCAGCGGCAAGGACGCAGCTGCAGAAACAGAACTGACCGTGCACAGAAAAAAATTGACTTTAGCAGTCCGACAGTAGTTGGTAGCTTACGTTAGTTCAGCCATGATGTCATATCCAGGGACGAATCGCCAGCATCTTAACGGCGACGCAGTAAACAGTGCGACAATATAATCTGAATCTATTTTCACGCGCCGTTTAGCTCATCATATGGCATGCAAACGCATTGAGAACGGAAACGTGCTTTATTCGTTGACGACATAACTCTCCATGCAGCACCGGACATGGTGTTTTATAGGATGTTTACACGATCGAGCAAACATCGAGCAGCTAGCTGGACGTTCTGTGGTAATTAGCATGCTAATTATGAGGGCGGGCGGGTTGTAATTGAAAGGCCTATATAACACGTGATCAGCTGTAGGATTCTAAGAGCATAAGCCTAGGCCTACATTTGAGCCAGGGGCGGGGTTTCAATAGGCCTGCTTGAGCCAGCTCGATGTTTGCTCGATAGTGTAAACACCCTATTAGGAACTAGCTTTGTGGTAACAGTTAGAGGTAGGCCTAAGAACAAAACAAAAACGATCACTAAATCAGTAGGCCCGAGGCCGACACTCACAGATTTCTTAGCTCCATTTGAGCAGCGTGTGAATAGCTCTATAAAAGCAACGAACTCATAAAAAGCCACATTATTTGTAAACTAAGTACGATGGCGAAGAATCCAGAGAAGCGAAACATTCGCGATCTATATGACGACTTTGTATTCGACTCATTTCAAGTGAGTCTTGTCCCTGCGATGACGATTAATCCTGTGTGTTAACTTCTTTTAGAGCCACTTTTGCGAATCGTCCAAATATAGGCCTACCTACAGCTACACAGTCTCTAGAAGCGTTCTCATTCAGAACTGACCAGAAGCCATTTAGAACCCGTCAGCATCCCACTGTAATGGATGGACCTGAGGCTGATCATGGCGCTGTTGCACTGCAGACATGCAGTGACGTGCACCGACGCTCATCAACGTATCGTGTTCGCCGGCTTCTCTCCACGCCAAGCCACAATAGCATTTTATCATCACCAGAAAGACCTTCCAACAGCGGGCTACCTACGCCACTGGACAGCTCAGGCTTCGGCAGCGGCAAGGAAGCTGAAATCGAGACAGACAGCCGTTCGATCGGTCTGGTCAGGCAAACAGACGGTGAATTGTCGGCTGGTATTATCTGCACTATCTGGGACAGTATCTTGGCTGCGCAGGGCCAGGCTGTCAGTGAGCAATGACTGATGTTCGGCACGAGCAAATCGGAGCAATGCCGCACGCCCACTGAGCACGTAAACAAGCGACCCTAGCTGTCAGCTCGCGTTCGCGACCGACAACAACGTACGACAAACAAAGAAAACACCAGCCTCGCTGAGGTCAACCAGAGTACTTGAAAGTAGGCCTACAACCCGATACAGTACCTACGTTAACGTTTCGGCACGTATAAGAAACTTAAAATGACATGACTTCGAGTTTAATTTTTACGCCTCCGCCTCTGATAACTGCGATCTTCTTTGTCGGTGTTTGTTACTTTGTTGCACTTTGTGCGATGTGCATGCGAACTTCTGCGAAGTTTGCTAGCGCTGTGCCGATGGGGTGGAATTTCACTTAACTCTGGTAGTGGTTGATGACGTACCGGGGGGCATTCTGTTCTTCGCCACTTTTTCTGCAATTAGACTTTACCAAGACTAATGAGCTTAGGCCTTCCGCCTATGCACTGCAGTGTTTGCTGCCAGTGCTCACTGGTCTCCGCGTCTTATTACTTACTTACGTATCAAAGGTATGTTTACATACGTCGTTACCACAGCAACGATGGACGCCATGGAGCATGCTACGCGTAGTGAAGTGTACAATAATGTAATTCGTAGTTTTAAGTAAATATGCCTTTGAATTAGCTTCGCAATGCCACCGAAGAAACCGTCCAAAAGTAGGCTTGATAACGTTGAGCAGCCTGTGCCCATTAAGGCGTGGGATCAAGGCATACAATCAGCCACTTTCTCCGAAGAGGTATATACGCTGCACTGTTATGGATAGACCCCCAAACCGTGACTTATACTCTCAGACGGCTGGCTTACAATTCTTATGGCTGGCTAACCGGCTTAAGCCGTGGCTTAAAACTACTGATGGCTTGCGGCAATGCTAAACTATGCAGACAAGGCAAGCAAAGGCTGGCGACGGCTATACAGCTGTTTTTATACTGGGTGCAGTGGCCAAGATGTCAAGAGCAGTTAGGTAATGACAGATGAGGGCAGTTGACATCAATTTTTGGCATCTTAATTGCCTGTGTGTCTGAGACACCCTGTTAATCCTTAATCCCCGTGATCATCACTGGAAGTAGCCAAATTCCATTTTGATTTATCTCGCAGTTCTCACTCATATCTTCTGCTAGGAAGGCTTTCAGCAATAAGATTTTGCTACCGATGTAACTGCTGTCTATGTATCAGCTGTTGGCGATGCTACAAAGTAGCTGTATAACTGTCGCCTGCCTTGCAAGCCTCGCCAGCCTCAAATGCGTAGTTTGGCATGGCCCATGGCTTATGGTGGCTGATGGCAGCTAGCCATGGCTTACAGATACAAACCAAAAAATAGCCATAAAAATTAGACAGTCACATTAATTTGTTTCATGCCCATTCCCGACATAAAATACTTATCAACATACTGGCACTCAAAACGTGAAGTAATAAGAAAATTAGAACTAGACCAAACTGCAAGCAGGTCCATGAGTCAGTGTGTGTGTTAGTGCAGTGACAGCAGGTCTGCAGGATGGCAGGTAAAATTGGCTTTAAGTAGTAACACAATATATTATTGATTATACTGATAAAGGTTTTATGCCTTATGTTTTTGCTAGTGTGGCTTATGAATTTTGTGGCAGCTTGTGGCTAAGCACATTTCATGACGGCTTACGACAACTTACAATGGCAGTTTTGGTGTCTACTGTCTAGTTATGGATTGTAGTGTTATGCCACACTTGTTTTCCTTTTTTCAGTGAGTGAGATCAAGTTTTGCTAAGATTTTAATTTAGTTTAGGACCAAAGTCTTAGACCAGAGTTTTAAAATTCCAAGACAAGTATGTCGGACTTTAGTCTGAGACTTTAGTCAGACTGTCATACTCAGTGTTTGAATTGCCGGGGGGCTGGGGGTTGAACCCCCAGCTGTTTTTTCAACTCCCTAACACACTGTCAAATTATGTACTGGGGATCAGCTATATACTATATACATACAATTTACATCACAATTTTGGTCGAGTTCTGATCGACGAAAAGTTCAACCCCCAGCTAATTTTTCTCAATTCAAACACTGGTTATACTAAAGTCTTAGTGAAACTTGATCTTACTCAGTATCTTGTAGAAAGAAGAAAAAGGAACTACATATTTTTGTAGTGATGAAAATAATGTTAGTCTGTCATTGAATGATTGATCTGTGGTAACAATTTTGTGTATGTTGTGTGCAGGGAGTGTGGGTTTGCGTGGTTGCACTAGTTGTTGGCAGCAAACCCGAGACAGAAGCTTTTGTCACTGAGCTTGGTGCCGCTGTCAGCAGTGGAAGCCGCAAAGTGTTCAGTTACATTTCACAAGAAAGCCTGCGGAGTTTGGTGTATATGCGGTGTATTATATAATGTGGCATTAAATAAACAATAAACACTAAGCGCTATGTTATTGTGCCTCATGCACTGAAATATGAATGAAGACCAGTTTTGTTTATATTTTAAGCATATTTTTATGCTTTACAGCAAAATTGAACAATATTGTTTCAATCTTTGTTATTGTTTAGTCACTTAATGCATCCAACTTTTCTACAATCAGTCACCATCTGACCAACAGGGTGTTGGAATATTATCAACAAATTTGTTTTGAATCAAATCAAAATTATTACTGAAATCATTGATTAAAATCAAATCAAAACCTATTCAGTACTCACTTTTGAAAATGTGATTTGATCAAATTATTTATTACGCAGGCTTTAAATTTAGTTTTTTATAAACTTTGCTAAACACATCAAATATGCATCAAAACACCACTAGACGTTAATGGTTCTTGGCCAGGTGACAAGTTGATGACTTTGCAAAGATTACTGTAGCTGTTTAAAAAGTTCTAAACGTCACCAGACTTAGTTGTTTTTTTCGCTCTTGCATATATTTGTGGTCATTTTTGCTGTTGTTTGTGGTCTTTTATAACAGTGGTTGCTGTGGGTATTTAAACATCGGTGTGAATATCGGATGGCAGGTATATGAGTTCGGAGGGGCTACGGGTGGTGGTGGAGGAAAGGGTGGAGGTAAGCCAGCAAAAGGCAGAGACAAAGATGCGCCATTATTTAGTGAAGTCTGCGAGGCTTGCAAGCTGTATCTGGACGCTGATGTCGAGATCCCTCTGTCACTGCTGGCTCGCCTCATCAAGTTTCGTCTTCTCATCATTAAAGACACTGACGTCAAGAACCGCAAGGCACGTGTATTGCGAACGTCTTAGTTTATGACTTCACTTTCAGTTTTCTGATGCTGTTGTGTATAGCTTGTGAAAAAATTCAGTTTAGCATGTCATGTCTAGAGGCCTACTAGAACGAGCATAACCTACATCTTGAACTCTGATACTATCTAACAGAACTTACTGGGTGGCACGTAAAAAGTGGACCATACATGCTTTTCAAAGATCAAGCAATCATGATTATGCTTATCATTGCAGCAAAGGTCCGTCATGTCGAACACTTGAACATGACCACCAAGGTTGTATTTCGATGAATTTACATAAGTTATTAAATATATGACCACCCTCTACTGCAACGATTGGGGGATTTGAAGGTACCAGTAATAGTTGCCAAAACTGTCTAATTGTTTAATCTGTGTAAAGTGTGTATATCTATGTTCAACGTTTTATGTGCCACCTGGTACATATTTCAGTTTAACAATCAGTGAAATGGGAATGTGCAAACTGAAAGTTACGTAGAGAGATCCAAAAAGTAATGATACTTTGCACTGAGTTACTGACTTGGATTGCTTTATTTATTATTCAGGGAGCTTCAGAGAAAGATAGTCCTAGGAAAGGTGACAAGGCAGATGCGAAGGTGGCCAAACCAGAACCAAAAAAAGCTGCAGCAGCAGCGGCAGATGCGACAGCAGCAGCATCACCAAAGACAGAAAGCAAGTTGAAAAAACGAGCCGAGATTGAACTGGAGGGAAAGTTTATTAGTAAGTAAATGCTGTCGAAACGTTTAGTAATTCGGGACACATTTGTGAGAGCATTATTGATTGTTGTTATTCAGCCTTCTTGCTCTATGTGTTTGTCTGTACGATATGGGCTCTTTGCATGATAATGAAAAGGTTTAAAAAACCCGAAATAAATAAATGCACCACGTGGCTGCAGTAACTGTGGTGCCAATTTGCAAGTCAAAAGGTCACGGTTAAAGTTAAGGTTGCACAGTGGGCAATTAGTTATAGTTAGTTAGGCAGTATGGTTGTGTATAATGTTGGCAGTGGGCCAACATCTTTGCTCAATGAAGTTTTATTATTATATCAGTAATCATTTTGTCTGTCATATGTTGTGACAAACATTCAAGAGTTTTGGCTACTGATTATTTGCAGTGATGTATGGTTTGCCTTACAAGCAGCAGGTGCTAGAAATAAGGGTACAGCAATGCGTAAAATTTAGGTGGTCTATTTTTGACATAAATTTTGTTGTAAACTTTGCAGATCTGTGATTGGGAATGAAGACAAAAATGTTTATCTTTATTAACTTTGTGATCCACAAATGCAGACTTGCTAGTAGTTATCGTTAATGGTTAAAACGTTGTGTCCGATCAACGTATTGGTAGTTGCCTTAACCCCTTGTGTACCTCCTGAATGAGTGACTGTCTTTGGACTGGTAATCCATCTTGGTACATGACCAATTACCTGCTGTGCCTTTCTTTCCTCAGGCATAAGTTAATCAAGTATCGACATGATTGGCTTGAGTTAAGGCAGGAAGCATTTACCTATGTCGGGTGTAGACAGGTAGTAACACTGTGTGATCTGATGACAGATGACTCTGCATAGCTGTGACATGGGTTCCCGTGAAAAGTTGTACTTTTTTGCTGGACACCCTGTGGTGGTGCAAAGTTGTCATTGCATGAACAGACGATGAGCCTCTGAATGGACCGGAGCATTACGTCATCATCACAGGCTTCTATCAGCCTCATCTGTTGACTTACCTTGATGAGATTGGCATCAACGTCGACTGCATCATAACGCTCTACTCGTCCACACCTCAAGCTGATCCGTCTGCGGCACCTGCAGGTAAGCTTTTTATCAGCACCTGGAGTGGGGTAGGGATGCAGAAAATGCTGCTGTTTACATTTTTACATAAAGACAAGCACATTTTCCTACAGTTTTACTTCCTTACTTTTCTTACAGTTTTGCCTTCTTCTTCTTTGAGATTCATGTTTTTCTTGCTTTTTCTTGCTGAACTATTTTTTAAAAATTTAGTACAGGTTAAACCTGATTGCAAAAAGTGAAATATTGGGAATCGTTGGAGCAGTTTTTTTGGTGCATATTGTGTGTCTTTTTTTGTTACCCAGTCACTAAAGCATTAAAACATAGAAACAAAAACGAAAATCATTGATAAATCTTAGAAGTGTTCAAGATCTCTTTGCAAATAAAGTGCAGTTGTTTACCAGGCATTTTTAGCATTAGAAATGGCGTGGTATAATGAAAGACACGAGATTGAAAGGGCCAGCTTCAGTAGGCTGAGGATCAGAGACTGGAAATGCAAACAGCTCGTGAAAGTACTGCCACCACAATTCTCAAAAGTTTGCTCTTGGAGACGAACTTGACCTGGAACTGGAAGAATTCTAGAACAGTTAATTGGTCAGACAAAAATTGAGTGCAGAAACATATTTAATATGGCTCTTCTGTCTGTGCTCGCTTTTTAAAGTGGAAAAAATACTGAAAACAGAAAGCAATCATAAAAGGAAGAGAGTTTGCCTGGTCTAATGAAAAATATTTTTTCTATAGGTGTGCCTTGGCCGTCTTTTCGCATTTTTGTACATACTGTTGTCTGTGACTGTGTGAAAACTGCAGACGATGCTGAGAAGAGACTGGCTGAAGATCTAGATCGTTTTTGGAGGGACGTGCTTCCGATCATGGACAGTGCCATGGAGTCATCAAGCCTGCACAACGTCGCACGTTTTAGTTGCACTGTCGACACTTCGCTGAAACAACAGTCAGCAACTACAGCAGACGGCGCTCCAGGAGAAACCAAGGTATACTTTGTGCTTTAATTAATACGGGGACTGGTGAAATTTAATTAGGCCCGTTGTGATAGTTTACTTTCTGCAAAATTTGGAAGTTAATTGGTAATTAATTTCCATTAAAACTAAACTATAGTATGAAGACCACGTCCAAGAGTACGTTATGTTTTCGCTTATCATTTTGTCTATTATTTTGTCTGCCAGTTGTCACAAATACATCCAACTTTGTGACGCAGTTACTGAGTGTATTCTATCCATGATCTGGTTTTTTGGACAATTTCAGTATTTAGCTTATGATTGCTGGAGTAAGAGATTATAACATTTGTTTCTGCTGATGTATCTACCTCAACTTAGGCTATCAGTCATTTGTGAAGCTTTTTTTTCAGTAATGTGACTTTGTCATCTGTAATGTTGATCAACAATGCCAGAACACTGATATGGCTGTTAAATTAATACTTTTGTTAAGATTTTGGAGTTTTTAGACCTCTGTATAGTTTGCATAAACAATGGCCCACAAACGTTTCTATAGACTTATTACAAAGTTAAACAGTTAGTTACTTAGCTTCTCTGTGATGTGCTGTTTGAAACAGGCGAACATGGGCGCAGCAATATTCAATGACGTGGCGAGGCTAATGTACAATCTGTCCGATGCAAAGCGTCATTGGAAGACTTATCTGTCTCACATCAAACTAATTCCAGTCGCTTCAGCAGCAACATCGGTCTCGGCTCAACCCACTGATGGTAGTATCTGCTTTTGTATTCGTCACCAAAATAAGATAGATTATGATAAATTAATGAACACATGTATAATACAGTGGGGTGCATCCACCTGAAGATAACACTGATCCCGTATGGCAGTGACACTTCATATTTCTGACATTCTGGCATTTGATGAAGAATAAAATACATATATTTGACTCTTTAGTACATAGTAGTTAATGTTGAAAGTAGCCTGCTGACATACTGAGAATGTGAAGAGTTGCTGTGATGTTTTGTTTAACAGTTGCCTAGCCAAGATTTATTTGAGGAGTAATTACGGTTGATCATTGTTTAACTCTGAAGCATGAAACGTATTCTTTGTCAAATGACTTAATGATTGTTACATTTTAATAGCCACAACATTTTTGCGACTAGGCCTAATTCAATAGACTGAGTATTGTTGCTGTTGCAATACGCAGTCATATCATGATCACACTCAGCAGCACTATGATCAGTAAAAGCTCTGATAAGAATTGAAATATCCATGAAAAATATCAGGCAGTCAGGTAGCCTAGCTATTGTTAGTTATCAGACTTACAATTTACAATTTTACAACTAGATTTACAATTAGGGGACAGATAATAATTTGCTACTCTGTATGACTACAATATGAGCTTGGTTGTTCGTTAGCTCTCTACTAGGCTGATAGATAGTTTGATGCATTGTTACATGTGATGTGCTTGACTAAAATAGCCTTTCTGCTGTCTTGCACAGATGGTGGAGGCACTACAACACCTTCACGTATGCCGGAGTCTGAAGTTGAGAAGCCTGCAGTTTCAGCTGCTGTTGAGGTTGACATGAGATACTACAACAGTTTGATGAGCGGCATTCCTCTTGAGAGCACCAGCATTCCACTTATCATGCACTGCATGCTCGAACAGGTCTCAGTCTTACGTAGTATCTGTTCTACAGTCTCACTGTGTAATAGGCTCAGTTTTTAGCAGTTTTTATATGATGAACACAGCTTTTCCATTTCTATGTTGCTTTTTTCCATTTTCTCTTTCTAAGCTTTTCTTCTCATTCCATCACTGAGGTCTTGCACTTGCATTCACAACACTTTCATGATTAGGTTTTTATGTGTGAGAGCTAGCATAGCTATAGCGTATTAGCTATGGTAATTCTGTCTGTCACAACCCGGTACTGTTTGGAGACCAGATGAGATAGAGAGTTCTGGTTTACACCATATGATAGTTAGAGTCTCTAGTATCTTGTGACAGAATTTCATATCACTAGGCGAAGGGGGTCACGAATGAAGGGGCGAAAAGGGGGCACCATCAGTGGCGTCATCTGGCATATGTAAATACATCATACCCAATGTCAGTTGCTGGGGTCGATGAGCTTAGATTTATTCACAGTGGGCCTTCAAAATTCAGACATGCACCACTGTCACGCGTTCCCCTTTGTGTTAACATTGATGACCTTGAATGACCTTGAACTTCCAAAAATAGGGATTATAGTGAATTTTTTTTGCGATTTCGAGCTGCTACACGCATTTCAAGAGTGAGTTGCGCCGAAATGGCTGGAGATAGACTGAGACAACCTACATATGAAATTTTCAGCATTGAATGTAGATTTTAGAGCAGTCCACGTCTGGACCCTGTATATGTTCAAGGAGGCCTGTGCACGTTAGTGTCAAAGAGGAGTACCCCTCTAAAAATGGTTATTTATCTACTGTTGGCTTGTCCGGTGTGAAAATGATTGCAGATAGGCACAGATATGCGCTTACCATAACAAGCACTGGTGACGAGCTACTTAAAAATGTCAACATCGATGACCTTGAATGACCTTAAACCTTAAAAATAGGGGATTTTGGTGATTTTTGGCAATTTCTGGCTGCAAAAAAAATGAATTGTAATGAAATGGATGGACACATACCAAGGCCTACCTGCGAACAGGAACTGCTATAGGCTCTCGCGCATATCATGAGCAACGTAATGCTCAGATTTGTTGTTATGTTCTGTTGACATGCATTCTTTCCTAAACTATTTTATCTTATATCATACAGGCTTATACAGTGCCTTCCATTATACAGTCAACCATGAGTGCCTTATGACCATAAGACACACATCAGTATCTCGTTGGATCTACGTATTTAGGCATTTTTCTGGGCGTTTTTTAGCTAAACGAACTGAGTTTGATTTGATTAATTTCTTTCTATGATGTTTTTATCTGTTTTGCTGCTGAAGCTGATTTTATGCTTCTGTGGTACCATTAAGTTGTAACAATATAGAGGCGCTAACTGTCTTTTACTACTTTCTTAAGTCTGTTTGTGGTAAAACACGATTTTTTTGTCTGCAAGATCTGTGCAAGTGAAGAGAACTGCATGCCATCGTTGGATAGCAAGTTTGCACCACGAGCTGACGGTCTTCATGTGAACTTGGCAGATTACATGAGCAACGTCACTTTCAAGCTGGCACTTTCAGATGAGGAGAAAAAAGTAAGCAATAATTAACTGTTATAATTGTTATGGTTATTTTCTGCGCAGCGAGTGGTGCGTATAGTGCTAATCTAGATGGTTGAATGAAAGTGCTGCTTTGTAACTCAGTAACTGAACGTACTGTAAGTAGATAGGCCTGAGTAAAATATCAATAAGTTTTGCAGCACCTGTCCAAACTTTTAATGCAATGTGTACACTGGCACCATAAAGTGAAACGGAAACGTCGAAAACACTTAGACTAACTGTGGTGTGAACAGGATCCTAGATGTCTCGGTATTGCCGGACCAGCAACTTCAACGGCTTGACTACTGTAAGAACTCGACCAGTATAATACGCTGATGGTTGCTGAGAGCCAAGTTAAAGTACCACTATCGAACTCTGCAGGCCTGCAATGTGGACACTCCTGCAAATTGAAGATGAAGGCCTGGCCGTCCCAGACAGTCGTGGTCCCGTGACTTGGAAAAGTCGTCCACTAAATCTTGGCTTGGCGACGGCACAGCGACGTACGCATGACGGAGCGGTACGTGGCAACAGCAACGTTGACGACAAGCTCCTGAAAGAAGAACTAGTGAAAGTGGTGTGTGTGTTGCAAGAGGTGGGCGGACTCAGGAAGAGGTACCAAAGGCGCCGAAAATGAGACGCCATAGGCGTCAAGAATTAAATGTATTGTACAGCTGTAATATGCCACATATTGTGCAACTGTGTATAGGAGCTATACTCGGAGTTCATTCCGCCTCCCCAGTCGGACGTCGGTCCTCGCAAACCTCTTCTCATCAGTTTCAATGACGACATGATGCGCCGTTTCAACCACCTCAAGTCACTGGATGGCTTCGATGCGTTGAAAGCGGAACTGGACATGATAGGTCGGACTCACCTCGCTCGGTCACTGTCTCGCTGCAGGGCGCCGCTAGACGCCAAGACGTCCGCTGAACGTGCAGCCAGGTTCCACAAACTGCTCACACACTGCTGCCAGAGGGCTCACATTACCTCTGCCGGTAAGATACGTTCAGATCTCGTGTCTTTGCGACGCATGAATGAACTAAATCGTGCCATGAAAATTTACTAGGCCTACTGTCGTTGACACTGGGATTAGTCTTTCTGCATCCACCATTTTGCGTTTTACAATGTTTTTACAGCAGCCAGCACTGGCGTAGCAAGGATATCGATATAATGGGGGCACTTGAAGGGTCGAGTGTAGGGAGGGTCTTCCTCTCTACCAGGAGAAAGGCCTGAGGTAGGGACTTTGCTTCCTCTCCAGAAAATGTTTGATTTTGTATTGCTAAAATTAAGCATTTTGCTGAATTTTATGATTTTTGCACTATTCTGGGTAACTAATTAGGCTCATAGGACGGCACGTGTCCCCAGTGTCTCCCCTATCAATACGCCAGCTGCAGCCAGCCATTTGCAAGCAATCTTGAGCTAGTTATTAACCTACTGTCTGATGAGGTAAACTCAGCCTCCTACTCTCAGCAGAATGGGAAATGAGTAGTAGCTTACAGGCTATGGAGTGAAAGCTTGATGTGGTTTATTGAGGTGGTATGTATGCTGGCTGCTTCGCAAATTTGATGGTTTGCTGCCAGTTGTTGCCGCATAATATGCCAATCACTTGCTACTGTCCAAGATTAGACCTATAAAACGCTTCTGGTTACAAAAGTGACTCGTGCAAACAGTGGTATTGTATCAAGTACCTGGCCTTCAACTTGATTTTTTACACACCCATATTAGTTTGTCAGTGTCGTTATCATCTGTCCAGATCTGAGTCATGCACTACACCAGTTCGCGTTTGAGTGCATGACGCTGACGACACTCGATGACTCTGGGGCTTTTTCAACAGGCGAGACTAACAGCCAGCTGGACATTCCATGGGATGATCCATATCCGTACTACGCCAGTATGATCCCGTCCGAGCCCCCAGACGACGACCCAGTGCGTTGCACTGATGAAGAGAACACGGCTGAATCTGATGCTGCTGTGCAGCAACTGTCTGAGTTTAAACCTGGTCAGTTTATATACAGTATGTCTGAAGTGAATGAATGAGCTGAAAGCTTGGAACGACTTTAGTTTGTGGTGTAGCCAACAGCTACGTTAAAACGTAAAACATACAATACTCAAAGTAAAATGACATACTTGCAATTAAATAGAATTGGTTAATCAGCAGGTAAAATAGACTTTTGATTTGCATAGCAAACGGTTTGTATTTTTGGAAATTCATACAGACGAACATGATGCAAATAATTAGACAAAAAAGATCATGCTTTGGTTTTGATGGCATCAGAATGAATTTCTGAAGTATTAGGTGTTGAACCACCTATATTGTGGGGCCCATTTGTATACAGCACACTTTTAGTCTACATCACAATTTTGCACGGACTTCAAGAACAAAAAAAAATATAACCACAGCTATTCTTTACAGTTTAAACACTGCAACGTGGTTGCTTTTTTGTTGCCCATCAGAGCCCAGATGAGTATACGCTGAGGTCAAATTGATGACTGGATAGGTGAATGATTATAAGTAACGCTTTATTCGTTAAACGATACATCTCACCACATACAGTAAATCTGAAGCTGAAACATAGTGTGTTTGGTAAGTTTGTTACAGGGTTGTAATGCTGTTGTATGCTATAGACCCCGCACTGACGGCGTCACAGGAGGCTCCACGTAGGGGCAGCATACTGAAGCGACAGCAGAGTTCAACTCACACCAGATCCGTCTCTAGTGGTGAATTCATACTTACCCACTCAGAGCTATGTGCACTACTGTCGTCTGGTTGTATCTATTGCAGTTTGCAGTTGCAGACTTAGTAGGCTGTTATACCGGGTGGCGCAAAAAAGCATTCCGAACGGTCCCATGCATTCTTCAGCCGACTGGTCAAAATAAATCCACGCAAAAGCACATACGTAATTACCAAACGTCTTCAAATATGTCTAAGAATTTTCACTTGAAATATTTCTGTATTAGCCATAGTACAAACGAAATTTTGTTACACGTCGTAAAGCAATATTTGCAAGTGGTTTATCATTTACCGCTTGTGTGCAGACTACACCAGAACGTCACACTGTCATAGTAGGCTTAGTCATCAGTCAACTGATCAGCAGAAAATGTGCTGAATAGATCTTCCATTTTTTTAACACTGCTGCTAAACGCCTTTCCACTACAATACAGTTTTTCTGATTCTGACTGTCTCATGTCGACATTATGCCGTTTTTCTCTAACATTCTGAAGATCTCTGTGGTTCGCAAATGGTTCACGCCTTTTTGCATAGACAAGTTTTTGCAAGGTATCCCAAACTGAGTAATTTAGTGGATTCAAATCTGTCGAATGCAGTGTCCATTCTTGTGAGCTGACGAAATCTGACATGTTTTGTCAAAGAAAATTTTGAGTTGCTTTGATGTAGTGTGATACACTGTCTGTACATAATTGGATTTTCAGCTGCTCGTCTTACATCATTAATTGGTGTCATTAATTAATGATGTCACTGAAATTTATAAATAAGTAAGAGTACACATTGATCTAAAATGCACAAAAATTATCTTTATAAGTATACACTCTATTATAGTTACGAAAAGTTTGGGACGTTTTTAGGACTACCTAGCATTTATTATCTCTGTACAGGGTGGTCCATAAAAACGTGGCACTTTACTTTTCTCCATATCTTCGCCAGTTATTGACCGATTTTTAACATTTTTTCACTGGTACACTCTACAAACAATTTGTGATAATGTGATTATTACAGATCCCACCACACCATAAATGCGTCTTTACATAGCATAACATAACATATATATTTGACTTAGGTCACAAGTACCCATAGAACAGACAATAACATAAACGAAGCAAACTACATTACCTTGTGAAATATAACTGAAATATGAACGTATAACGATAATAACAAACGAACATTTTGGTAAATTTTGGTAAAAACACTTCAAACCAACATAGTAGTGAATGGTCTGTATGACATTAAACTGTGTGGGTCTAACACAGTCTAGTGTCATACGGATCATTAACCGCAATGTTGGTCTGAAGTGTTTTCATTCATTTACCTAAATGTTTTATATTATCGTTAGTTTTTCTTACCTTTATATTTCACAAGGTAGTGTAGAGGTGCATTTATGGTGTGGTGGGATATATAATAAACATATTGTTGCAAATTGTCGGCAGAGTGTGCCAGTGAAAAAATTTTGAAAATCTGTCAATAATTAGCAAAGATTTGGACAAAAGTAAAGTGCCACGTTTTTATGGCCCACAGTGTAGATACCCTTCAGTGCTTTGACACTTTTGGTTGCAAGACATTTTATGCAGTTTTTTAATATTAGAAAGTTTTGCTGCAGGCATTTCCCAAAAGTTCAGTTTTTTCTAGACTTCGCTTAACTCGAAGAAAGTAGCCTAAATCCTGGAAAATTGATTTTTTAAACAAAATTTTAAAATTTTATTTGTCGTTCATTCTGTGTGTTTTTATATACACTGTTAGTGTTGGTTCAGCATTATGAAGTGCGTTAAAAGTGCCACTTTGTCAGTTCCAAAACAGTTCTTTAGAGATACTTTCAGATGCACCAGTCTATCCAGTTGGAATCACATCCACAGCACAAAATTTCTGGTGGTACAGTTATAATTTTTTAGTTTGGTGTATTAAGTAATTCTCTATTAACCGTGTATTTTCATGTGAAATTAATGATAATTTCATAAAATAAGTAATTAACAACGCCACAAATGTTATTTTAATTTCGTACGCAGACGATGACTATGATGACATTGACAGTGGTAAGATGCAATCGTTGTGCTCGTTGTGTGGCTTTGCTTCTGAGCAGTGTGCAGTTTAAACAGGTTTTTAGTGGGACTAGCACAAAACTGATTCGTGGCTCTGTGTAGATATTTATGAATTTGTTGGTGCTATTGTGATGGGTAAACGTGATCTGACTAGCTGGTTCTCTCGTGGGCTTTCAGACTCTGCCTACTGAGAGCTTTGTACAGCAAATTAGCAGTCTAGTGTAGAAGAAACATGCTGTTTGGGACTTCAATAGTCTACACATTTTTATGAATATTAACACCAAAGTTAAAAACGGCTGTAAAGCCTAATACAGCCAGTGTCTCGCGGTGGGTTTTTTGACGCAACATTCGAGCCTATGATACGTCTGTCGTCTGTCGTCGTCTGTAACGGATGTATTGTGACTAAACGCTAGGTCATAGAGGAAATTTTTTTACGTGAATAATTAGCCCTGTGTCATAAATCTAGGCATGCAAAATTTTAGCGATCTAGTGCAAAGGGAACGTTTTCAAATTCAGGGTTGAATGGACTGGGTGGGAGTAGAAAAAAATGTGCGCTTTTCAACGGAAAACTGGCCATAATTGTCTCGGAAACGGTGAGAGATATGGTCAAGGTTACTAATAATTACTAAAAGGAAGTGGCATACGCCCTTTCAGATAAAATGAAAATCATCGACCTTGGATGACTTTGAAGGTCACTGACAACAAGTACGGTCTTCTATTCTAGCGACAGCTGGGCTTCTTATGTGTGAAATTCAGTTGGATGTACACTTGGGTTTGTGGACTCTGATTTGCACATGGTATACTGTTGTGCCATAAACAGTTGTATGTTTTTGAAAGAACTGAAAAACGTTGAAAACACAGCTTTGCATTTGCACTGTCAGTCACTGTCTGTTCAGTCCTTGTGGACTGTGCTGTTTTTTTCTAAACTTATTGCACTTATTTTTTTTAGTTTTCAGTTTTGTTTTTGTTTTGTTAGCGTTATACATCATTGTGTCGTTTAGCTGCGTGGTCGTTGTCTTTGTCTAACACGGTGTTATTTGCGGTCACACGAACATGCCTGTCATACCAAATTACATCTCATTTCTTTCACTGCCTGCAGCAGGGTCTACCAAGTGCTGCAAACGAACAAATGGAAAACGAGAAGAAAGGAGATGGGGTTAGAGTGAACAGTCAAATTTAGCCTTGCAAATTGTGGCCAAGTCTCTGCAGATAGTGCACTGGTAACTGGTTGTTATAAACGATCTATGAAAACTCAGCAGCGCTTTATCCAACGGTACTGTTGCAGGTTCAGTACGAGTTACGTATTTAGCAGCAGGAATTTTGGTTAGGGTCAAATACTTTGGCCGTTGTTACCTCCGCCTGAGAAGTGGGACGTTACGTGTCAGGGTCTGTTTGTCTGTCTGTCTCTCTGCGTGCCAACTGGATCACTGTAAGTTATAAACGGATTCTGAAGAAATTTTGCGGAAGGCTGTAATTCATGTCTGAAGAAGTACTGGATAGATTTTGGTGGCGCTTCAGGGTTTTCATTGGATTCTGGATCACATTCCATGATCCTTTTTTCACTAAATTGTACGATTTAAGTTTTCGTGTATGATTCAAATTCTGTTTGACATTTAAAGTACTGTTTACTTAAACCGGATCATACACATTACACACTCAGCTATCATATTTAGTCCGTTGTATTTTGCCAGGTGGCAGTACCGTTCTTGGCAGAGGTTTGTTCTGTCCCAGCACTCGTTTTCTAGTTAATTGTAGTCCTGCAACAGTCTACAGACCGACATTCTTGGCATTAGCTATCTGCCAAACTTCAGAAATAAGTTTAAATCTCACTTTTCGCTGAGCTGCACAGTGGCTTTTATTCCCGAAATCTGGAGTCGAAATCGGGTGCAAGTTTTTTCCCATCACTTTTAGACTGAAGTTTCCCCACCCCCACTTTTGGGCTCCTTGATAAGGGTGTTGATTGCCCAGTGAAAACAGGAAGAAGTTTTATTAAAGGTGAAGATAGCCAAGTGAAAGATAGGGGGAAGTTTTGTTATGGGTGTTGATTGCTCAGTGAAAAGGGGGAGGGGTTTTGATCTACACCTTAAGCAAAACTTCTCCTGTTATTTTTCACTGGGGCAAGCTGCGCCGACCAGATATAGAATAGAAATAGAAGTCACTGGAACTGCATACTCGTTAAGTCGTATACACTGTGTAGGCCTACTCGACGAGCAATTGACACTGACGATGCTATGCAACTGTGCTGTTATGTTTACGTTGATGAGCACAGCTCACTCAGTGCGGTTCGAAGACGGCAAGTCGGGTGGCGGTGATGGCGGGGGCGCTGGTGGTGGGTCTGTGATGTTCATGGCTGCTGAGGACGTGGCGACTGATGAGAAGCTGGTCAGCGACTGGAGATTGTCGCATCCGCAGCAGTCGTCCAGGAACACCGATGAACCTCAGCGTGACGAGTCGTCATCGCTGGACATCGTCAACATGCCGGTGAAACGCAACCTGGACGCCTGGTCCATTGCCGAGCACATGGACATGCCCGTACTGCTTCAGGTATAGGCAGCGTATGAATTAGTTGTAGCACTGCAGGGGGCTGCTAATTGAGTATGCTACAAGCTTATTCCACTCCAGACAGCACTGTAACGTACTTGAACCACACTTAGATAGCATAGACTACACTTTGGTTTGTTTTGTAACGTATGACTGCAGCTGAAAGTTGTGAAAATGGTGCCAGTGCAAACTGAGTATGGTTTAAAGATAAGATAAGCGCCAATTTACTGAAGGGAGTTGACGCATTGTGCACGAAGTCGAAGATTGGCAACTTTTTGTACGTTCAGACAAGATCCAAGCACCGGTTTCGTTACTTATCAGCTTTTCTTAATTTGTCCAACAGTTAGATGGTTACAGAAATGTTCTCAGGTCGGCTAATTTGGGTTTAGTTTTGGTTTAATAACGTCACAAAAATCAAGAACAGAGACAGGAACTTCAGGTTAAAGCAAACGGGAACGAGAAAAGTGAAGTGAAAAAACCGCAACGAAGGAAAATCTGTGAACCGTCCACAGATCCGTGAAGAGCATGGCAGATGTCTGTGGAGGGTAGGATATTTAAAAAAAACTGTTTTCAGGTGTGAATAGAATGACGTGTTTGCAGGCGATGTTGAAAGCGCTCGACACTCATATGTGCGTCGATGTTTACTATGAGCGACGTGCTGAGAATTACCTCACTGTGATGCACAATCCATTCCACTCGCAAACGCGTCACAACGTCGCCGACTGGCACTCGCAGATACACTCTAAAGTTGGATTTAGGTACGCCTTGTCTAATTTGATACAGCAGCGTCTGTCTACGACATGCATACCTTGGAGCATTTCTATCATGAAAGTAAGGGGGAAGATTTGTCAGCCTTTTGAAGGGAAAGTTGGCATAATTTAGGAGTTATCTAAGTTATATCAACTTTTTATCCAGCTTTTTAACAGATGCGCTTTTTGAGGTTCAGAATCTTAAAGTTTATTGGGCTGGGGCTTCGCTGGGTCTGCAGATTCAGCAGAAGGAGCTTACAGCGCCCTCCGTATACACCTCCAGGTAGATTCAGGAAAAGGCACCTGGAGAGAAACTGGAAAGAGAAAAAAAAATAAATCAAATATGAAACCCTCAAAAGTCGCGTAAAAGCCTGTTTACTTAATTTATTATGCTATCCTTATCTTGCTTGACCCATTTAGCGACTACTGCTACTGCTGCTGCTGCTGCTACTACTACTACTACTACTACCATTACTACTATCTCATACTAGGTTGTGTTGCATGTGTGACGTGTCAGGAATTACCTGGAGCACGTGGCTGGAACGATTGTGGAATTTACACAGCAGGAAGAGGCCAAACACCAGGCGGCACTGCTTGCCGCAGAGGTGGAAGAAATTCAGCTCAATGTCAAACCAAAACCCGAGGAAGTTCCAGGCAAAAAGAAGGTCGCAGAAACGTCCAAGTTGCCAAAACCAAACGCAGCGTAACGTGTCACTTCTTTCAGCAGCTACATTGTTATACAGCTGCCCTGTGAGCCGTATTACGCATCTCGCACGTCTTGCCCATCTGTTCGTCTGTCTTGCATGTTCTATTTAAGGTTTAAACTTTAAAGGGTATAACTTTTTATAGAAAACCCATCTCAAAGCTACGGAGCGTCACCTGCCATATGGGATAACACAGTGTTACCTGTCACCCGACACCCCACCCCGTTTTAAGCCCATCCAGACAGACCAGTACTTGATGTATTTACCCCAGAGAAATGGAAGGCTAAGTTGACTTTGATGTTGGTTAAACATATGGTTTATCTGTTTATAAAGTGGACAGTTTCCCATGCAGGTAGTAACCATTTGATAGCGTCCCTACTGGATGTCAAATCAATGACCTCGCGATCGCAAGTTCAACATCTTATCATTACACCATCAAACCACCTATTACTGGCGTACGGTAATGTAACTTTATAATGGACTAGAAATACGTTCTGCGGAACAAGGTATCTCTCCACTCCCATTGCCATGCTATATAGCCTAGCAGCTGCGTATAAGGGGGTAGGTGCAAACAGGGCGCAATTATCTGTCACGGGGCCGAGTTGTAGTCAATTTTGTCCCAAAATTTGTTGCCATGGCAACAGGGGTCGGTAGGGAGAAATTTAAGTAACAGAATCGGATAGCCTGGGCCCGAAAATAGGGGGTAAGTGCAAACAGCGCGCAATTATCTTTTACGGGGACCAAGTTATACCGCTTTGAAATCTTCATTGGCTGTAATGCAAAATTTTCAACTTTTGAATGGTTGCTATGGCAACATGGGTTGTTAGGGGGTAAATTTAAATGACAGTGTTAGATTGCCCGACCCCAAAAATAGGTGGTAGGTAAACACAGCGCGCAGTTTTTTTTTACGGAGACCAAGTTATACCGCTTTGAAATCCCCATAGGCCGTAATGCAAAATTTTTAAAAATTGGGGTAAAATAGGGGAAGGAGTTATCAGATTTTTTTATCCCAAACAAACTCGATCTTACTTTTCGGGCGCCGAATCACTGTGCAAAATTTCATCAAACGAATCAAAACTGGGCCGTAGGAGTGTCTACAGACGGACAGTCAGAATGAAAGAATAACATAAGTAATTTTATAATCTGTCCCATGCTATATATGAGTTTATTTTCGCAAAAATGCAGACGATTAAAAATAGTAAAAACACACATAATACGGTCAATAGCACACACAGTTAGGCCTACACACAAGCTGAAATAAATTTCAGGTTGACACAATGTCTTATACAAGAAATATTACTATGTGGGGT
>Ga0209367_1001362_pt1 | contig 29740 bp, 22 predicted proteins | sample WorMetLIZISLAND2_FD_187412 | JGI IMG/M metagenome (GOLD analysis project Ga0209367, IMG submission 187412) | Marine gutless worms symbiont microbial communities from Max Planck institute for Marine Microbiology, Germany - Olavius geniculatus... ...
GAGGGAGGGGTTAAAATTGACCCAAAATAGTGTGACATAATTATTGAATGACCCCTATCTTTGCTAAATATCGACCAATTTTCAAAATTTTTCGACCAATTTTCAAAATTTTTCTAGCAGTAAACTCTAAGGAATTTGCTACTCAGTGGCATGCACGTCATGGCATGCACATCACACCTGTGATGTTGCTACACTACCTTGTAAAACATAACTATTTGAAAACCAATAGTATCTTCAGATTCGCAGAAGGTCCAGTGATAAATTTTTAAGGTATTCAGCTTAAATGTTGAATATGAGTTATAGTGTCAAGAACAATGGTGGTAAGGGAGGACATATTGAACATCTTTTCGAATAATTTGAACGATTTTACTGTATTAATTTTTAGTGTACATTAATGCTGGTTGATGGCTGCAATCTTGCTTAGTTAACTGTGTGAGCATTGTATTTCAATTGTGCAGCCTTACGTAGTCACTATTTTGCTGTTGGTGAATAAAGATTATCAAAACTTACTTTTAGCTGTATTTAAACCTTTTTGGCATTCACTGTAACCAATATTCAACATTTCAGTTAAATACCTCAAACTGTACCATTAGACTTCCTGCGACATAATAGGTGTGTTGTGCATGCCACTGAGTAGCCAATTTTTTTATACAGAGTTTACCGGTAAAAAATTGTAAAAATTGGTCGATATTTAGCGAAGATATGGACAAAATGCAATAGCTTACTATTTTCTGGGCCACCCTGTACAACATATGGACAACATATAACATAGATAACAGTGTTTGAATTGCTGGGGGTTGCGGATGTGGAACCCCCCAAGCCCAACACGCTGTCAATGTCAGATTATGTATGTAGGCCTTAAAGGGTGGTCGGTTTGGTATTACACAGCACACATGCGATTTACATTATAATTTTAAACGAACTCCCAGCAGCCGAAAGATTCAACCCCCAGTTATTTTCCCGCAATTCAAATCCTGTAACCTAAAAGCGCGTACCGAGTGACGAAACTGAACTGACACAGTTAGTTTTTAACGAACTGACCAATGAGCGAGCAGGGTGAGTATACGTGATCGTAGTCACGTAAGCTACCAACGCCGTTAGATGGTGCCTACTGTAGACTTAATGTAGAATTTAATAAGAACAGAAATATAACAGAACAGAACATATAAGAACAGAAAAATTAAAAAAGTTTTTTTTTATGTTCTGTAGGAATGCTTGCCCACTGGTCAGATAGTCAAAAACTAAACCGTTTCAGTTCAGTTCAGTTACGTCGCTCTGTACGCGCCTTAAGCGTGCAAAACGACATGCAGACGCTTAAGTGTATCGTGATGAATAATTTTCTGATTCTTGCACGCACGCACGTTTGCTAGAAACTATGCGTCGCTCTGTCGTGTTGCAAGCGACTAACGTTCGATTTTGACTACACACGTACGGTTAGCTAAGTGACGAAGCAATGCGAAAAACAGTTCCTAGCTGCCCTGAACGAAGCTGAGATTGAATCATGCATACGCCGCACATCTTTAGAAATATACACGGTGGCCCATATCTTCGCTTAATATCAACCATTTTTCTCAATTTTTACCAGTAGACTGTCAGAAATTTGCTACTCAGTGGCATGCACAGCATCACACTTATGCTGCTACACACCCTTGTAAAACATAAATATCCAAAAACCAACAATGTCTACAGATGGGCAGAAGCTCTACTGGTACATCTTTAAAGTATTAAACTGAAATGTTAAATATTCGTTATAGTGAGTGTCAAAAACAATATAATACATATTGAACACTTTTTTAAATAGTCTGAACGATTTTACTGTGCATTAATTTTTAGTATACATTAATGCTGGTTGGTGGCTGCAGTCTGGCTGAGTTAACTGCATGAGCATTTTATTTCAATTGTGCAGCTTTACGAGCTATGCACTATTTTACTGAAAGACGAAAACTTCTATAGCTACCATAGACCTCTTAAAATAAGAACTGACGGCGGCCATGCTCGGGTCCACGAACTTGGGTCCATCGGTATTTTTAGTTTTTTACTGTAACTTCGTCAAACGTGGTCCGTTTGCTACAAAAATGTGTACACATAGTGGTCATTTTCTGCTAATATCTCGTTTCTTCCTGCTCATCATTCCTTTTTCATCCCAATTTACTCTTGCTTATTCTTCCCTCACCCCGTTTTTATATAGGTCCCGTTCCTCTAAACAAGCAGGGGTTTGAGGAGCGTTGTAAGATTTTAGGTGTGATGCCGTCAATTTTGCGACATTAAGAATGAAAGAACGTATTTAAAAGAAGCAAGATAGAAGTTTAATTTAGGTCCTAAAGTTACCGCAGTCCCCATGAAGAGCTGGAAAACCTTCCCCTTGCTTTTATGTATATGGTATAGACGCCCCCGTTCTAAGTAACTTGACAGTTGCTGCCCATTCGTTGTACGTCCTGTGCGTATAGCTGCTGCCACGATTGGCACAAAGGATTAAGGGATTGGTCAGTTACTCCGTGGTCACTGACGATGGTCAGTCAAGTACAACGTAACACTGGTCACTGGTCAGCGGTTAATCAGGGCAGTCGTCCGGCCAAGTGGCATGACCGGCAGCAGAAGACGCTGAAGTACGGATGTCGACACATGTTCGCCATCAGGATCAGCTCGCAGTTGGCGTACCAAGGCTTGTCAACGCAGTCCTCGCCAATGTCCGGACCTACAGACACACAGCACATCATTGTGCTTGCGGAATTAGATGGGTAAGGCTAAGTACTGTCCGCGATCCACGCCTGTGCTGCATAATTTCGTGAATCCGGCGGGATGTCTGAAGAGGATTATGTTCCTGGGGGATTTTGTTCCGGTTTTACACCTGTCCAAAGGATTAAGTTTTGGAGACGGGGGAGGTTTGTCCGAAAGCATAATGTCCAGGGGATTATGTTCAGGGCGATTTTCCCAAATGTAACCTTTCCTGAAAATTTCAGGCAACTCCGTCCTTAACTTTTTGTGTAATCCTGCTAACAAAACTTTTTGTCATATCTCGCAACAGTGAAAAAAATCCGAAAATCCGGTTCTGTGACCTTGCCTTTTGGATTGTTTTCGAGTTATGAGATCATGCGCGACGAACGAACAAGACCCGTAAAATTACCAGCATGAACATGCGGTGAATTCGTCGCTGAAAACAGTGCCACGGAAGACTATTAGAGCTGTCATTACTTTTACATATGCACGCCTGTAATACAGTTCTTACAATTTCAGACTAAGGTCGATTTTGTGGTATTTTTTCTTAAAGGTTAAACTTTTTGTTTTATTACTTTGCGTGCATTGCCTAGAAAGGCCGTCCCCGAACTGACCTATATTGTGTCAGGTGTGACGTAAAACCATAGCCTACTCACTCACTCATTAAATTAAATAGGCTTACTTAGCATTTCGGTGACGGAGATGCTGATCGGGATGGACGAGACCGACTGACGATCACGTGTCGCGACGCACACGTAGTTTCCACTGTCAGCCAAAGTCAGGTCAGTCAGCGTCAACGTTAAGCGGTGTCCGCCACCTCCTGTCTCACGCGCTGCATCATCCTCGCGTCCGCGCTGTACCTGTTCACCGTCTTTCATCCACGCCAGCTGGACGTCACCCTGACTGTCCGACTGACACTTGAGTACCGCCGTGCCACCCTCGCGGAGCAATCCGTCGCCGTCCGCCAGCCAGGCGCGGATCGCCAACTCGTCTACGCAACAGTTCCAGACAAAACAGTAACCAAGTGGATATTTAATTTGTATAGCGCTTTAACCACAAAACTCGAACGCGTTCGTTTGTGCTGGCAAGGAGCGAAGTAGAAATTTTACAGATGAAATCTAAAAGCAGATGGAGAGTGAGTGTGTGGCGGCTTTGAGATAGTTCGGAAGGGCGTTCAAAGAGGTTGGACCAAAGAAATCGGCCACGTATCTGCATAGTTATCTGCAGCGCCGAGACATTTTTCAAATTACACGTATGATTGCCCTGCATTACTGCTGTTTGCGACGAATTTGTTCTTGCCGTGTAACCTTTCTTGACGATTTGCAGTTGTCAATTTTCGAATTTGAACCAAAACTGCATTTAAGACTTGAACGTACTGATTTTAACGAAACGTCTGTCGCCAACGTTAAAGTCAGGCATGACGTATACAGCAAATTCACACCTATGACGCGACTCAACTCAACTCAACTGTCGCGACTGTCGGCGACAATGCAGTGACGTCATTAGCATTGTGACGTCACGCTGCTGTGCAAGGCCACGCGTTGTTTGCTAGTCTGACTGAGCAGTTGAACTGAGTTGAGTTTCGTCGGCGTCGTAGGTGTGGTTTAGCCAATAGCCTTCCTACCAATGACTTGTACGACGAAGTTTTTCCGCCGCACGTCGTCGTGACACGTGTACTGTCCGGCGTCATCCAGTCGTACGTCGACGATGTCAAGTGCGTCGTCGGCCGGGAACTGGAATCTCCTACTGCCGCCGGTGTCCGTCAGCGGGACGTCGTCTCGCAGCCAGTGGACGTCACCGGCGTGCGACGACCGACTGTCGGTCAGCTCCGTGCAACGCAGTTCGACCGTAGCACCTGTCAGCGCGTGCACGTACTCCGTCCTTAGAGTGGCGTCCACGTGCCCCGGCTCTACAACCATGCAGACCACACATAAAAAGGTAAAAAAGGCAAAAACCGGTACTTGCTATAGCGCTTCTTACGTGAGACGGACTCATAACCGGAAGCGCTTTTACAATCTCGGAAGTGGCAGCTGACTGGCATGAGCTAACGATGCCGCAGCCCGCAGTACACTATGCGGCCATCCAGTGCCTGCGTCAGCGAACAACAATTAGACGTGCGGTTTGCAGCAAGCTGACATACCGCCGCCCCAATACCTAGACTAAAACTGTTGTGTAGACGAATTCAGGTGGCTTGGTAGTGTGACGGTTAGGACGCTGGACTTGCGATCGCGAGGTCGTTGGTTCAACTCCCGGTCGGGTCGCTATCAGTTGGTTAATACTTGGATGGGTGACTGTCTGCGGACAGGTAAACCATCTCATCATATAACTAACACCAAGGTCAACTCAGCCTTCCATCCCTCCGAGTATCGACCTGTCTGGCTGTTTGGGTTATGGCGGGGCGAGTTCACCCGTGTCTGGTAGCAAGTAACACTGTGTGATTCCATATGGCAGGCGACACTCCGTAGCTTTGAGACGGGTTTCCTGTGAAAAGCTACACCCTTTAAACCTTTTTTTAAAAAAATACAGCAGAATGCAGCGTCACCGACCGTCGACGACTAGTTGAACGGAGCGGGTGTCGTAGCCAACACTGTTGACAGCGCGGCACGTGTAAACACCGGAGTCACGTGACTCTACGTCACTGATCAACAGAGAACCATCTGCGGACTGCGTCATTCTGTCGTCACTGGACCCGTCGTCGCTGACGTCATCGGTCAACAGCGGCAAACTGCGCGCACAGCAGACGTTCTATGATTTTAATCATTTCTACTACACTCAAAGAAGTGATAATACCAAATGCCTTCGACTACACTATAATCATAAGCCCTTAAAGGGGCGCACAAAGCGACGTAACTGAACTGACCAATGGAAGAGCAGTAACGCATTACTGCTCGCCCATTGGTCAGTTCAGTTACGTCGCTCTTAAATCTTTCATACACGCGCACACACATACAATATATGACATATATTGTATGTGTAAAAAACTTAACAGTTTACAAATGTGTGTAAGGACGATGTGATGATATCAGTCATCTAAAACAGCAAAAATCATTTTGGTTAGTCTAGATGGGGCTATGTATATGGCGTCCTTACAAGCTGACTCTAGTTGGTAATCACTAACATATTGTAAAGCCTTCTTCATTTTATGTTATTTATTTTATTACATGCCCAATGGTTACTGATTAGGCTCAATAGCTTAACATTCACACCGTATTTATGTCAGTAAACAACAAAAATATGATTGTACAAGACTAACTATTTAAAATTCTGTGCAATGATAATGTGGCGATCTCATATGGCTGCTTGACTTGTTGGCCAAAAATACTATGAGTGCATTAGCACGAGTGGAATTTGACGCCAATAAACAACTGATAGCAACCGGCGACTGGTCACGTGCCAATCGGTGCCCATGACGTCACTGACGGAGACAGCAGCCGGATTCATGCACAGAGTTATGAACGGCAAGCGCACTGATAACTTCACGTTCTTAATAGACATCAGCAACGTCCCGTCACTTTATTAGCTGGCTATCATAATAAGAGCTATGCCTGTGCATCCCTGTGTGCATTCTATACGAGTTCCTAACTCAGGCAACAAAGTACAAACACCCAAGATTGGTACGAAAGTTCCTCAGGACAAAGTAGCTGCTACGCCATTTTTAGCTTCAAGATGTCTAATGTCATGGTTAAGGCTGTGTTTTGCAGTTGGACAGTTTGAAACTGTACAGATGGGCGGGTGGCTAAATACTATGTCGACGCTGGGTCATATTATTCGCTTGCTTGTTACCATTTGCTAAGCCATAACATAAACATTTTGGCAGCTACACTAATCAGTGAGATTGGGCAAGTAATACGACAAATAGCATACAAGAAATTTGAGCTAATGCTCACGTACAAGACGCGCGAAAGCCTATAGCAGTTCCAGTTCAGCAGTTTAGCTAAAAATTGGGGTGTTTACGCTGAGTTAATATAAAAATATCAAATTCTCTATCTGGATCGCATAACGATAGTTCCGTGGCGCCACCTTGTAAATGATATAGACTTGTGTCGCAGCCCGAAATCAGCAAAAAAATCCATAAAACCCCTATTTTGGCGTTCAAGGTCATTCAAGGTCATTGAATTTGGCGCCAATCGAGAGTCTTCCAGGCAGCCGACGGTGAAGATTTGGTGATCGTAGCTTGCATCGTTTTTGACTGATCCACCCGTGTGACAGACGGACGGACGGACGGACAAACGGACAGACAGAATTGCGATGGCTAAGACGCGCTAAAGCAATAGCTGCTTTCGCACGTAAAAATAAAGAAGGCTTTAGACTATGTTAGTGATTACCAACTAGAGTCAGCTTGTAAGGACGCCATATACATAGCCCCATTTACACTTACCAAAATGATTTTTGCTGTTTTAGATGACTGATATCATCACATCGTCCTTAAACACATTTTAAACTGGTAAGTTTTTTACATATATACCCGGTAAGCTAAAAAGCTGATGAGCTTCAAAATCTTACATGACAGAATTACAGAATTAAGATTACAATGCACATTAATGTACATTAAAAAAGAAAACAAAACTTCGCAGTCTGGTAGGATTAATGGCTGGAGTAATAAATTAGTTACCTGTCTTTGAACCAGGTGATCTGTGGTCTTGGAGCTCCAGTGGCTTGACATCGTATGACGACCGTGTGCCCAATGACAGAGTTAATCACATCCTCATCCACTGAGATGACCGGCGCTTCCTCTGAAACCGACGCAGCCATAGAGTAATACATATTATCCACTTGTTTCCTGTATGATCCGGTGCAAAAATCAGTCTAAAAGAACAGCTAGGGGCGTCAGCTGTTGAAGCGTTTAAACCCGTACACGCGCGGAATTTCTTTTAGGAGAGATTGTTGGGGGGGAATACTGTTCCAAATCTGATTGAAAGGATGAGACATACTTGGAGTGCTGCTTGCATAAAATACAACACATTACATAGTAAACACGTGCATCGGTTGACTAAAACGTTTGACAAATGATATTGAACGCAACGTTACAAGTGCAGTTGTCTTTGCCACTTTGTGAAGTCAAGATTGTGCGGAGAGTGGTCAATTGTCACATATTCTGTCTTGTTTTCTAGACTGACTTTGATATACAAACCTGTATTTAACACACTGATATTTTAAAATTTGTGCCAAGAGCACCAAGTAAAAATTGTCGTATGACTGCAAAAGTCTGACGACAAACTTATTAGCTGGAAAGAAATCCCCCAACACACAGACAGGCTACCGTTGTGCTATAAAAACATGTTAACACAGCAACAAACAAAAAAGTTAATAAAAAGACTAAGAAGACTTATACCCCGTTTACACGATGAAGCAAACATCAAGCAAACATCACGCAAACGTATACAATATACAAGTGCACGACGTGTGCTCTAATTACTTCATGTTTGCTTGATGTTTGCTTCATCATGTAAACGCGGTATTAGTGTACCTGGGCAGCCGAGCAGATTCCAGCCACTGGCTGGTGTTAGTTCATCAGGACAGCAGCCAAACACTGAGTTACGACAATCTAACATATCACTGACAGTTAGTCACAGTGTTACGCTGAAGCATTAGTAGCAGGTCAACAGCCGTTGTTTGTATGTTAGCCCAGTTAGAAGATTATAGAAAATTGTCGAGGTGATTTTCGAGCTTCGATTAGCGGCACTCGGCGTCTAATGCATTGTCGAGTTGCGATACTTGATAATGCATCAAACAGTGAGTAACGCCACTCGACAATTGTTAGCCCAAAATTTTCAAATACCGGTACCGTACTTGGTGTCCTATGCATTGTCGAGTTAAGGTTAGGGTTAGGGATAGGGTTAGGACCAGAGTTATGATTAGAGTTAAAGTAAGTATTAGTGCATAGAGGTAGGGGTAGGTTTAGGTGTCGAGTTACGGTTTCAAGTTAAAACTCGAAATTCGACTCGACAATACTCAAGACTCGACAATACAGCAACAGTAAAGATTAATCACATGCTTCCAGCCAGTAATTGCAGTTATGTTTACAAAAAAGTTAGTAAAGCAACTCAATTAAATACCGAACAGAAACTAACGGCTAAAATTGTGATTTGCTAAAATTATGGTACTTTGTCACATGACATACAAATACAACTGCATGACGTTAATAGCGTTGGTATGAAAAAGGAAAAATGAAAGGTAAAAGTCTAAAAGACAATGGGTAATTAATGATGTCGAACAGAGAAGAAAATTTCGCGTAACTGAAGAAAACACCAAAGAACAGAAACTCCAAGAAAAGTACCACAGTTTCAGCATTGCAGATCTAGCTATTAGTTCTTTTTTGTATATACGTATGCGAATATTATTAGCATAGCCCATTTTCAATATTTTCTACTTTAAGTCAATCGACACCGTGTTAGACTGTTAGCATTCTCGCATAACTACACGGTGTTTCATAAAAAGGCACCCTTTTGTTTATTTTATAACTCAGTCAAATGGTGATCAATTTGCATGAAATTTTTATCAGATTTAACTGAAGAAATACAAATTCAAAATATTTTGGCAAAATGTGGCCGTTAGTTAAATATTCTTTGCTAATCGTGAAGTAATGCTGACGTCATAATGTGTCCTGAGTACAAACTGGCTTGTCTCAACTGGTTCTGTCAGTTGCTACCCTGCTTCGATAGTGAACTTTATCTTGTTCACTGATGAAAAATGTTCATCATATCAGCACTAAGCAACACTGGGGAATAAAATCAGACATGTCGTGATCCGAAAACTCAACCATTTCGCAAGCGATGCGTGCTGGTGCACTGTCTTGCAGGAAGGTGTAAAAGTTAAGCTATCCCCACAAGTGTGTGAAAGTGATCGTTTTGAACGTTTTTTGTGGTTACAATGTTGAAACTTCAACAGTTTGTCATCAATGAACCAGATAAAGTTCGCCATCGACGCAGGGCAGCTATTCAGCAAGTCTGTCAGCACCGGTTGCAACGAGCCAGTTTGTACTTGCGGCGCACTATGACGTCAGCATTACGTCACGACTAGCAAAGAATATTTAGCTAACAGCCACATTATGTCCAAATATTTTAAATTAGTATTTCTTCGGTTACATCTGATATAAATTTCATGTAAATTGATCATCATTTGACTGAGTTATAATAAAACAAAAAGAATGCCTTTTTATGAAACACCGTGTACATGCTTTGTTATTGTTTGTATTTCTGCTTGAGTAACGAAATAAACGTTCATAAATCAAAACTTCATTAGATAGCTATTGACTGATTTTCAAAATTCTTTCACCGACACACCTTGTGTGTCTGGGTGAGCGTCGTTTCGTGTCGTCGTTGTCATCGTTGTCGTAGTCTGTGTCTGTTGTCCAGCGCAAGCATCCTGACAGTCGTCGTGCATCTCAAAGTTGTTGTCGTTGCCATGGCAGCCGCTGTACCAGAACCTCTCGCACCTGCCAGTCAGCTGGTCCCAGTACCACCTCTCGATCAGCTCACTGCAGCCGCCGTACTCAGCACCAGCCGAGCATCTCTCTGCACTCACCCCGCTCGACGACGACGGCGCTGTAGCAAATCAGTGGACAAATTAGCAAAACGAGTGTCTGCAATCCCGGGATCCCGAATCCCGGAATTGGCGGCGTCCTAATCCCGGGATTTCGGAATCACAAAAAGATATTCGTTAAAATAGCGCTTTTTCAAGGCTGAAGGATACGAACAACAATAATCTAGCAGTCTAATAAATCAAATATTTCATGCGCGCCAGACTCCTACTTTTTAACCACCACGTGAAAAGGTTCAATAGTATCTATACGTTTTGGAGCCGTAGAAGCGTTCTGTGAACAGCATGTTTCTTATGACAAAAGACTGCCGGTATCTGTAGGACGTATACACGACAATCGTTGAGGTAAAAGATATGAGAAATGATTCGCCGCAGGCCGGTCAGACATCTCTCTGAACAGACAATAACGTAATTACAGTACAATGAGATTGCGCACGCGAGTGACGAGAATAATTAAGTCGCAGAAATGTGATGAACGATGACAACTCTGACGTCTAAGTTCTCAATGTTATTATAGCCCATAGGCCTACCAAACGTAGTACGGCAGATAATCTATGATTCTACTGCATAACGCTCGAGCACGCAACACGCGGTCCGATGCCTTAACGGCGGCGGCAGCGGCGGCGAACGGCGGTGGTTCCGGGGACTATTCGTTGCATGCCACTCGCGTGCGACTGACAGAAAAAAAGCACGTCGCAGTCGCAGTCGCAGTCGCAGTCGCAATGTAAGCATTCGCCTAGACACTAGGCTGCACTGTGTACTGAATACCGCACTGAGTGATATGAACATGTAGCTTTCCAGACGACAGAATGTGATTTCCATAAAGGTGTGTACAAAACGTTTATATTTTTAGCTTTGACAACAATGTTAAGGTGGCCATTAGGTGATTCGTGCTATTTCTCCATTTAAGCATTCGCTAAATTACTAAATTAGGCACAAACAGGGTCTTAGCAGTTCACTCTTAGATGCGCATTGCAGGCTAAAAAAGCTCTTATAACTTTATTTGTTAAATTGTATAGTTATTCTATTCTGGTTAAGTAGTAGGCCTAGTTTATTATAATTGACTTAATCCAATTATGCATTTGACCACATGCTTTCGAGAACTTTTGCGACAAGTTTTTGATACGTAGGCTACATAGTTATGCACGTGCAACGCTTATTTAACAAAAGTCCACATTGACCTTAACGCCGTTAAAGCCATATTGACGAAAAATTTGCGTCATTTTCTAAAAGTTTTTTTGACGTCCGATAAACTTGATATCGAACTTTTTACATGTAAAATGCCAATTCGCACACAGGTTGCTCTGCCTCGGGAAACGTTCATACCGGTTTCACTTTTTGCGTTTTTTATTCGCAAGTTCGGACTCCGTGCGAAACAGAGAGACGGACAGACGAACGGACGGGTAGCCTATTAAGACGTGGCCTATTAAGACGGCCTCGTAATAACTGTTCAAAGTTTTCAGCTTAAAGTTTTTAAACGTACTATATTTTATGTTTGTGTATGTTCACGAGAGTAAAGAACCGTTCGGCCTATATCTGTGTCATTTTTGCGTTGCATCTTTTCTGCCGCTCATTTGTTGCACCTGCATTTCGCTCTTTCCGTAGGGTAGGCCAGAGGCCTAAAACTGACTGAATAGGTCTCGTAGGTGAACGTCATACAATTGCAGCTTCCGAAGCACCGGAAAGATAGATATGTCTGTTATAGTACGGTCACAATCAGCTTGAACGCAGAACTATGCAGTGTGCGCTAATTAGCCATGAACACTGTCTGTAATATTCAGGTGACGTATTCAATGTAGAATAAAATGACCTCTACGGACTCTATGGTGCTGAATAAATCTAGCATTAAGATTATATCATTACTGGTATAAGCAGACTATGCCAAATAGCGAATTAATTACTGGCAACGGGGAGCATATGTAAACCAGTCAGCCGTATAGTCGTTTGCTATGTCAGCTACGGTTAGTCAGAACGCAAAAACTTGTAATTTGAAAATTTTAAATTCAATTTTTGAGAAGTATCTTTCTTAAATTCGTAGAAAAAAGACTTTTATCAAATCGTTTACCAGTAATGCATTCCTACGTCTGACTCTAACACGAAACCTTATATAAACCGACAATTCTTTACCTTTTAATTCCTTATCGTGTGAGATTCACAAAAAAACATTATATCTGCGTCAGCACCAATTTAAATAAAGATGTGGTATGGAAAAGGGCTACTACTGGATCGTAGAAGAACGTGAGGATGACGGATGAGGTGACGTCATTGGATCTCAACATCAGCAGCAGCAGCAGCATTAACACTACAAGCACGGAAACGTCTACAGAAAGTCTGACGGAACACGTGTCGGCAGGACACCCAGTGATCGTGAGAGTGATCATAATAGGCGTGCTGGCTGTATTCAACGTGGGCGGCAACGGCTTCACCTTGATCACCATCCGACTGACGCCCAGACTCTGGACAAAGACCAACTTCATCCTGGCGAGCATGCTCGTCGCTGACGTCATCACGGGCGTCATCGCGTTCTGCTACGCATCCTTCTTACTGTTCGTCTACGTCTTCAACGACAAGAAGATGATTGTGTTAAGGATGACAGAGAGAAAGAACTGGATCGACGTCAAGTACAACACGGAGGATTTGCGGCTAGACTTGGTGGACGCATAGAATAGAGCGGAGTGGAAACGAAAAACCCGTGTGGCTGACCCCATATCTGAGGAATAACAACTTGAAGGAGAGACAGAGGAGAGAGAGAGAGAGTCTACGTCTTTAACAATCCGTGCCGGTACAACGTCGTTGTCACGGCTCTCACGCCGGTCTGGAAGATGACGCCTTTGGCCAGTCTCTACCACCTGATTCTCATCTGCATAGAACGCTACATCGCCATCATCTATCCGCTCAAATACGAAACGAAATTCACCGACCGCACGTTAAAGTGGTCCATCGCCGCAGCTTGGGCGATAGGCATACTTGCCGGGATGACGTTCTCGTTCTGGGTCATCAATGCCGATCTGCGCAAGTGCGATCTGATACCTGTCCCCTACCACCTGCTGGACTTCGTCGCCGGCTATGTACCCGTCTGCATCAGCATGCTCGTCGTCTACGGAAAGATTCTGGTCATTTGGTGGCACCAGCGGAAGCGCGTCCGTCCAATCGACGTTAGTCCAGCACCGGCAGGAGGAGCGTCGGGCCAGGCAACGGCTGTCAAGCGTTTACCTGCAACACAGAGCAACGAAGCGGCCAATACCGGCCAGGCCGCGAAGGATAAGTCACTGGCAAGCACTGGACCACCCACGGAGCCGACTGCAGCAACTTCAGCGGATGTGGCTGCAGAGCAGCAGCGGCAGCAGATCAAGTCCAGACGTCGGGAGTTCAAAGCGGTCTACCTGACCGCAGCGATTGTCGGCATGTTCGTGATCCTGTGGATTCCGCACAACCTCGGCCGCGTCCTGGGAGCGGCTGGCTACAACCCGGTGATTGTCAGCTACATCGGTGTGGCGGGCGGCGGAATCGGCACGTTCAACTTCGCCTTTTCGTGGGTCATCTACGCGGCGGTCAGCAAAAGCTACAGGCGCGCCTATCGAAAGGTTCTTAGCCGCAGCGGCGGCTGCTGCTGCTGCTGCTGTACAAACATTGCGCTGCAAGCCGACAACTCACTCGTTGTTTAAGGGTACGTACATGTACAGAGCGCTGTAACTGAACTGTACTGAACTGAACTGAGGTGGGCACTTTTTGACGAACTCACGTCACATGCGTCATGGTCATGGGCATGAGTCATAAGCACCCATGGGCAGGCCCGTCGAAAGGGTGGGGTAGGGGTTTAGCTACCCCGGGCCCCGCGACGTTTGGAGGGAGAGCCCGCCGTCAGCCAGAAATTTATAAGGTACGCCAGAATGTACCATTTTGAAAAGAAAAATTCAAAAATTTTCTCCCAGAGGGGCCCGTGAAAATGTTTGGGGCCCCGCAAGAATGTTTTTCCAGGGACCGCTGTGGCTCTCGACGGGCCTGTCCATGGGTAACGGGGCGTGGCCTGGAATGAGTTCAAGGCGGATAATAATTGCCAATCTTCTGCTGGATTCTGGGGCAATGAAGTGTGCACGCTTATACGCTGGTCTCGAAAGGCCAGCAAATGTGAAAGCAATGTTTTTACGCGCGACAGCAGAATGCCTCGCGCGTATTAGCTATAGCCCAAGCGTCTATCTGTGTGTGTATGTCACATTATTGAGCTCTTATGGCAGGCGGAATCAACTTTTATTCAGATATAGTAAAATCCGTCATCACGACGGCCAGGTTGGTTGTGTTTACTTTTGCTCTCGCTTTTTCTTTGATTTAATCTGGATATTCTTGTCGTACAGTTGTAAATTTTACACTGGTTTGTTGGTAGCGTTCGTCTGCATTGTTGCACAAGTTTTTCTGATCGTTTTACTCAGTAGTTTTGCTGTTTTATAACTGTTTATAGTGCGCTCCTGCGTTGATTGTGTGCACGTTGCCGACCGGGCTCTGCTGCGCCACTGCGTCGTGTATTTCTGGCTAAACGTTCGTTACGCATGACCGATCATCACTGAGCGCTGGGTTTCATGTAATCATGTCATATCATATCACATCACTCACAGATGTTAAAGACATTGATTCGCAAATTTAAAAAAAAACATAAAAAACATGTCTTTTAAACTTTTATAAAAAAACATTATTAAAACATGGATAAAAAACATTAAACTGCAGATGTTTCCAATCGCTACTTTTTCGCGGTTATACACACAAAAATATCTAACTCAGATAATTAAAAACAAAAACCTACCATTTGTAAAAACTAAAAACCGGAATGTACTAAATGTACAGGTCAAAAACAGCTGAACGCAATTTGCTCATAAAAAATAAATCATATTTGTAATTTTGTAAGTCTATGTTTTAACAAGAACAAAAAACACGGCAATAAAACACAAAAACATTTTAAAAATTAAAAACATTAAAAACATTTTAAAAGTTTTTTTTAAAAACATGAAAAACATGTTTTTTAAACTTTTATAAAAAAAACATTAAAAACTGTTTTTTTACATCTATGACATCACTTGCTACGGCGCCCCTCATCCTTAGCGCAGGGGGCGTGTTTGCACTCGGGTCGCCGCTGCTCAGCCATCTGCAGAACGACCGCGGACCCCTGCAGCTCGTCACGGATCGATTCTACCAGCCACGTGCTCGTCGCTCGCAGCCGGCTGTTCTCGTCGCTCTGCTGCTGCTGCTGGGCGGACAGTCCAACGATTGGCGGACGCTATGCATAGTGCCTTTGATGTCTAAAAGGACGGAATGCATAGTGGACAACGGAGGGGGTTGCGCGGAACTTTCTGTATCTGAATTAGTTTAAAATACTTTTACGCTTAGGTTTACTGGACAGACTAATTTTCGGAGAAAAATGCTGTAATCAGTAAATGTGTAATTAAGTAAATTGTATTTTTTGTGATGTTGTTTGTAGCTGTTTCATTGTTATACGTTTGCTTTTTTTGCCCGCCACCACCTTTGCCGCCGCTATGCATTGCATCCCAACCCAGAGAACAAAGGCACTATGCAAACTGTCCCACTACCAGCCCAACAACGTCCCGTCGTCCCACGCACGCCAGATGGTTCTCGGCCTGCTCAACGTCCACTCAGCTCGACACAAGCCGGCGTTGATCCACGACAACACGAGCGCCTCTACGATAGCTAAGTTGTGCGCTTAGCATAGGATAGCTGTCGCGCGAAAGTCACGCAAAATAAAGTGAGTAGAAATAGTTAAAGCAGATTACTCACATGAAACGCAAGAAGGCTCATAACGAGGGCACGGTTCCGTCGTACACGACGTGGCATTAACAGCTCGACATTCTGTGTCGTCAGGACACAAATAATCCTATACGCACAAGAACACACCGCCGCAGTAACATCATGTTTAAGTTGTCTACCGATCAGATCAGATTGGAATTTAGATGTATGTAGAGAAATTTGATCTTTACTTCTTGCATTTATGCACTACAAAATTACGATACCATCTTCATTGCATGCAACGACTTATCCCGGCACTCAACGAGTTAACCACACACACAGGTTATTTTCTGCTTAAATTTCTGCTCTTTTTATAATTTTTTTACTGAAACATCAGTATAATTAAAGAATATTGCATCACCACCACCACATTAGCAGCTTCACAAGTTCTGGCTAATGTCTAACAAAAATGGACTTTTCTAGATTATTCAACAAGTGAGTTGATGAAAATTGTCAAAACTTTCCTATATACAAACGAAACGCTCCTCCAGTCGCACCACCAAGTCAAAACACTAGAAAACTGCCAAAAAAATAACTAAATGAATGCTAATAAGTACAAGAAGTGCCGGAAACGGTGTGGTTGCTATACCTGACAAGGATCGAAGCATCTGCAGAGCGGACAATCATTCTGTCCCATCTCAAAACCGTACGGACACTCCAAGTTGCACTGCAGACGATCACAGGCGTCAGTCGCTGAAAACAATAGCAAATCGTGCATGCTGCACTATAATAAGAAAAATATATCAGACTGGCTGACACAAGGCCTAGCGTGGCTGATTTGGGCGGTGGTATGTTTGCAATTCTTGCTGGAAAATGGCAAAAAACGCAACTTTTCATATAAAGTTGCCTGTAAAAAATTTTCATGGTCGGGCCAAAGCGGGAGGGGGCTCGCACCCTGCTCCCCCCTTAAATACGCCACTATGCATCCATCGAGATACGGGTTGAACTAAAGACTAAGGTAATGAATGATCTGTCTATAGTCAGTGTACCTTCTGTGTGTCCATGTATGTCTGTGTGAGCGTCGTTTCGTGTCGTCGTTGTCATCGTTGTCGTAGTCTGCGGCTGCTGTCCACAAGCATCCTGACAAGCGTCGTGCGTCTCAAAGTTGTTGTCATTGCCATGGCAGCCGCTGTACCAGAACCTCTCGCACCTTCCAGTCAGCTGGTCCCAGTACCACCTCTCGATCAGCTCACTACAGCCGCCGTACTCAGCACCTGCCGAGCATCTCTCTGCACTCGCGCTCGATGATGACGGTGATGCTGAAACTGCAACGTGCCAGCAATCAGTTCAGTTCAGCAACAGTATTTTGTATACGCAGTCTTACAACAGAAAGCTATAACGGCTGCGCTGATGCGTAGTAACTCCGTGCAAGCACTTCCGTCGTCTTCAGCTGGCTGATGAAATGTAGTCATTGACGTGTTTCAAGCTCCGATGGGCCAGCAGCCGAGAAACTTCGCCCACAGTTCTTGTTCTCGTTATGGCCAAATCACCGGCATTAGCGAACCGCAGATGCCGACGGGTTGCGATTGCCGTCACCGGAGTGAGCATTGACGGGAGGTACACTGCGACGAGCTGGTGGAGACATTTGTAAATGAGAAGACGGATCTTGAAGTACAATCGTTGACACACGAAAATCGTCATTATATTAAATCAATCAATCACTCAATCAATCGAAGTTGCTTCAATAGCAAAGCTACAACTACTTTCAGACGTCATCTAGATGTAAAACATTTTTACTTTTCGTTCTACTAGCACGTCGAGCGCGTTCGAGGTTGTTACAGTTAACGCGCTATATAAAATACTTACTTACTTGTTTATACGACAATGTCTATGTATAATTTTCTGAAGCATTAGGTTTACAGATGTTGAGAGAACTTGAGAGTGGTTATCTCCTTAGGCAAAGTGTTCCAGACACGGGCTCTAGCAAGTTAGAAACCGTGAAAGCCCGCTCAGCAACTAACGACAGATGGTCGGGTGCACCAGCAGACGATTGGTGCCAGCACAGCTTCTAGTTACTTAGTGTTTAATAAGTCAACAAGTTGGTACAATAAATACTGTTTATAAATTTTATGGACCGACGGCGTGCCATTATACTATAATGTGCCTGACCGCAAGTGTCACATGGTAAAGCACACATCGCACCGGGTTGGTGGCTTGGCCGTAGGGGTAACGCGTTTCATCCAATCAACGAAGTTACTCTACGCCGGGCCGGGTTAGTACTGCGATGGGTGACTGCCTGCGGGCAGGTAAACCATCTCGGTATGTAACCAGCCGCCTAGGTCAACTCAACCTTCCATCCCTCCGGGGTAGGTAAATCGAGTACCAGCCTATCTGGCTGGGGTTAAGGCAGGGCGCGTTCACCTGTGTCGGGTGGCAGTAACACTTTGTGATCCCATATGGCAGGTGACGCTCCGTAGTTCTGAAATGGGCTTTAAATTAAAAGCTATATCACCACCTTTAACCAATCGGTAGTAGTCTACAGTGAGCCAGCATAAGTTCAACTGACACTGAAACATAACAACTGAAAGTACAAGACAACACAGTTAACAAACAGCAATTAAGTAAGTTTAAAAAGAATTGGATATATGAAACAGAGTTATCTTACCCGAAGTGTGTTTCCCACTGAATGCATGTACAGCAAATGCAATTGGCAATAAGCGTAAATGATCAACTTTTGTAATATATTTTTAATTCATTAGCAACTAATTAAAATATAAAAAATAACAAGTACTGAAAATGACAATATACGGAATATATTTTACAACGTGACTTTAAACGAAACTTGCATTAATTATGAATGTCTACAAATTACAATCCAAGTGCCAATATGGACCACAGCAGATAACACTAATAACTCTGAAAACAAATGAACTACCGTGTGTGTTATATTTCATAAATTATTTTCAGCCAACCGTACTTATGGTCGGGCTGATGGCACAACCTGTCGTCCGTCCGTATGTCATCTGTCAATCTGTAACGTTTTGTACTGTGAGCTCTTATTTACTATGTATAAAATAAGTTGTTTTTTACACACCGCCTATATTTACTAAATCAATGATCTGTTATTACAGTAGGCACATATCAGCTCGGGAGACGGACATTCCCCCTGCATTTTTTAACCCTAGACGATCCCCTCAAACATTTCCCCCGCCCCGGACACTTTCTCCCGATTGTTTTTGAAACCCTAGAACATTCAGAATACAATGTGAATCTTGCTTATGCCAGTTTACCTATATAGAAAGCTCTCAACACTGATGCTTACATAACGTGGTAGGCCGGCGCGTCTGTCGTGGTGATGACGTCACACACACGTCATTGCACTCCTGTTCGGTCATGAACCGGTTGGCGTTGCCCTTGCAGCCTCCGTACCAAAAGATGCGGCAGACGAGATGCTCAACATCGTAAAACCAGCGCTGCTCCCAGCCCGTGCAGTATTCGCCCTCGTTCCGCGCCAGTTGACACACGTCTTCGTCCGACTCATAATCTGACACACGGCAACTCAGCTCACGTCAACTCAGCCTCCTACCTTCAGCGGGACGGGGAATAAGATTACGGGCTACGTTGTGAAGCCCTGATGTGGCTTTTTAAACTCACGCACATCTTCATCTTTAGTTGCTTACTTCTGGCTTTCATTTAACTGATCAATAAGTACATGCTAGAATGTGCAGAACAGAACCTTAGATCAAAACAAAATAAAATCTACCAAATTCTAATTTTCATACTTAACGTTTTATTTTTAGTACAGCAGTCAATAAGTTAGGAAAATAAGTGTTATGAACCAAGTTTATGCTACAGTGCTGTGCCAAGTCGCATGTTAAAGCGCATAAAACACGACAATAAATTTGTCTTTTAAAATTCACGTCAAAGAATTGGCATTAAATACCTAAAGCTATTAAAAAATTTCGCAAAAATCTATTTCTAACTCTAACCCTAACCGACTAACCCCACCACTAGTCGGAAACAATAAAAATTTTGGGTAGTTTTCGGTAAGTTTTTGGTAGTTTTCATTACTCAGTGAGCTACCGTGCCAAAGTACCGAAGTCTTACCGTAAACGTCTTCAACGGCGTCATCCGCCTGATGTCGGTGACTGTCGTCGTCCGGCCACGTGACTGTCCACGTGACCGCGGACCATGCGCTCTGTGGCGACGAAGTCTTCTCAGGCGTGCTCTGAGTCTGGGACGTAGTTTGAGACGTGGTCTTAGACGTAGTCTTAGACGTGGTCCGAGCGGTAGTGACAGCGGTGACGGCGGACTGTTCCAGACAGAGTGCTCGGCAGTCAACCTCGGACGAGAATCGGTTCGCATTGCCGTGACAGCCGCCGTAGAGGAAGCGTCGGCACTGGCGTCTGACCGGCTCGAAGTACCAGACGGCGCGGTAGTCGGTACACGGTCCAGAGTCGCGCTCCAGGTCACACAGTCGACTGTCTGCATGACACACACACGCACCACAACTATGCAGAAAAATCCAGAATTCTGTTGAAATGAATTGGCTCAGTATGTTAACCCTAATTAAAATATACATGATACAAAGACTCAAAAAGTTACTTTTCACCGTATAGAACTTCTGGTTTTTGATCTTTTCCTACGACAATAACCCTCAAGTCTCACCGGTGGGAAGGACGATAGCGGTGGTAGTGGTGCTGGAGCGAGTAGGCGGTGGAATAGTCTCGAGGTAGATGCAGCGCTGTTCGCATTCACTGATCGTCGTGAACCGGTTTGCATTACCGCCGCAGCCGGTCCAGACGAACTGCTGGCAGCGACGCGTCAGCGGGTCGTAGTAATAGGCCGAGACGTACGCATCGCACGAACCCGAGTCACTTGGCAATCGACATAACTCCGTCTCGGTCTCCGTCTCGGTCACTGCCGCAACAAACCGAACCGAGCCGAACTGACTTCACTACAGTACGAAACTGATTTCAGCGATTCATTTCATTTATTAGCGTTCGTTTATCTGAAGTTATAACAGCCCTGACACGTAGTTTGCTATTATCGAGCAGTTATCGGGCCGCACGGGCGTGATATAGCCTAAGGGCCAATGTAAAAACTGCCGTGTTCAGCCTCTAATTGAATACGAAGCGGTCTCGTTATATGTTACATTTCACAGGAAACTATTATAAAGCACGAGTGCAACATTATCAACCACTACCATATTTGACATCGTCAACCACTATGTCAATTTTATAGCCACCTCCTCTCTAACTCAATTCTGGTCCACTTTATACAGTTCAGTATACAATCCTGAGTACCCTTTTAGGCTACACTTCACAGCAGCGTAGGTCCCGTTTCATAAAATTTCAGCGGCATCGGGAGTAAACAAGAAAAGCCCTGCTAACGCAAGTGGGAACGTGCAACAGCGGTGCATGTTTGAAAGCTCAGTAAAACAAAGTCTAAGTCAGTCGCCAGAAGGCGCCAGACAACCTGCGACAAATTACCTACAGTGTTTTACTTGTACTCACCAGAGGGCACCACCTGTCTCGCTCAGCCAACGCCGTATCGGCTAAAAATCACAAATTTTCCCACACCCCTCTCATTTAGCGCCCTCGTTCGCGGTGACCCCTTTCGAATTTATGGAAAAGCTTCACGGTTCCTAAAACTAGAGTCTTCCAGGCAGCCGACAATGAAGATTTGGTGATCGTAGCTTGCACCGTTTTGACTGATCTACCCGTGTGACAGCAGACAGACGAACAGACCGACAGCCGGACGGACAGACAGAGTTGCAATAGCTAAAATGCACTACAGCAATAGGTGCTGTTGCGCGTAAAAACGTAGTCTAAGCGGGGCAAAAAGTTGACATTGACAGACTGCAAATTTTCGACAGCGGAAATTCTGGGTGCTTAAAATTTCAATTTAGCTCCTAAATTTTCGTAAAATGTTTTCCCGGTCAACGTTTGCATTTTTGGACGCAAACTTGCCAATAAAAAAAAGTTTTCGAAAATTTTTTGACAGCCAAAAATTTAGGGTGGGCAACTGTCCCACCCCTCATTTCTCCCCTGCCACGATGCATAGTCTACTGTAGTGATTAGGCGTACCGGTGGTCGGTAGACGAGTGGTGGTCGTCGGGATGTCTCGTGTGCTTGTGGGTCGGTCGGTAGTCGCCAGTGGGCGTGTTGGTCCGTCCACCATGCTGATCGTTGTCGCACTGGGCTCTGTAGAATCTGTGATGCCTGCCAGTGTCTGCCGGTCACCGGTGCCGCTGACATTGTGCTGCATAGACGTAAAACGTTCCAAAAAAAAATAACCAAAAAACGTTGAAAAACACTGAAAAACATGGCTGAAGTTTTAAAAAAAACGTTGACAAAAGAACGTTAGCCCTAATTTGACTAAAATCTAATGCTGCAAATGCAGTGTAGCAAAAGGCAGAGAAACGGAGAGAACCTTATTCAATTTCAATTCAAACGCGTGGTCATAAGACGCAAGTGTCACTAGATTAAATAAGTAAACTACCACAACTATCACCTGCTAACTGATTTCTGCTGCTTAAAAAGTGCTTCTCAATGTTCTTGGTAAAAGTTTCAATAAACGTGGTTTTTTAAATAAATGACATTGAGAAAAAAGTCAGAAAACGTAAGAAAAAACTTGGCAAGAACAAAATAACGTAAAAGCGTTCACCACATCTACGTTGTGCTGATGTTGCTCGCAGACTCGCCGGCAGTTGTCCAGAGTTAGGAAGCGGTTTGCGTTGCCGTTGCAGCCTCCGTACGTGAAACGCCGGCAGCTGGACGTCACAGTGTCATAGAAATAGCGTTGTTTCGTCGCCCTGCACGGACCCGTCTCCGCAGCCAACCGACAGATCTCTACACATCACCATATCAGCGACGTCCATTGGGCAAACGAATAACGGCGACAGGGGGACTACACCGTGTCTCAAAAAAGAGGCCACTTTTATTTTTTGAGTAACTCCGTGAAACGTCGGCCGATTTCGATTATTCGATTATTGATTATTGTTGACATGCAACGTCAGAAAGAAACTTGTAAGTTCATCGCTCGCGATCGTGCTGAAAGAGGATGTCTTACAGGGTGTTTACACGATCCAGCAAACGTCAAGCAAACTTCCAGCAAATGCACTCAAAATACACGTGCTAATGCTGGACGTTTGCTGGATCGTGTAAACACCCCATTAAGCACCTGCTGTAATAAAGATGATGCGACTTTGCATAGGCTTATATGACTTTTTGAAAGATAGCTGTTACTCGTGTTTGTCGCTATTTAGTTAATTATTTCTGAGCCGACACATGCGCTACACAGTATGAATTCATTGTTGAAAATGGCCAAACTACGAGTTTTGCATTTCGCATATCAGTGTAACGACAGTATTAGGGTGCGGTGGGCTAAACTACAGCCATTCATGTCAAGTTTATTCGGGATGTTGCGTGCCAAAAATTATCAAAATCAGCCAATGGCTCACAGAGTTATTTTTAAAAAGTGGCTCCGGTTTTTTGAGACAAGCTGTAGTAAACTCTGGAAAGTGGGCTTGCCTGTTTCAAATAAACTAAAAAGTCTGAGAGAGCGTTAGTCGATTATAAGTTTTCATAGACTGTCTTAGTATTATTATTATTATTATTATTATGCACGAAAATTATTACCGTGGCATTTAGTCTAAGTAGACTTCAAGGACACGTAACATAATTACACTAAGAGTCGACATGTTCGGCAAACTGAAAACTAGGAGAACAAGAATGAGTAATTATTGTCACTAACTGTTATACTTTCAGTTATTTTGCTCCAACTTAGCATGCTATTCTTCGATACTTATACTGAAAATATTCCACAAAATTATTGTCAAAATTGAGAAATTTCAAGATACAATCCAAGTACGTATTCTTGTTAAGCACGTTGAAGTACAAATTGCACTGTGATAAATCATACAGATATTCAAAAAATGTATCATATAATATTATAATTATATCATATAAAGTAATTAAGATAATGAAGAACCTGACCGTCGATCGGACACTGCTGAAGACATTCTTCTTTCGTCTCGAACTGGTTCGTGTTGCCATTGCAGCCGCCATACATAAACTGCAGACAGTCGCCGTGTTCCTGGTCGTAGTACCATCGAGAGACGAAATCCCTACATTGCCCGGCGTCCGCCCACTGACTGCATACACCTGTCCAACATGGCGGTTTGGTGATGTAAATAACGGTAGGGCGTCAAACTCACGATCGCGAGGTCGTGGGTTCGAGGCCACTATCAGGTGGTTACTACTTGGATGGGTGACTGTCTGCGGACAGGTGAACCATCTCGGTAAATAACAAACGCCAACGCAGACTCAGCTTTTCAGCCCTCCAGGATAAGTATCGACCTGTCTGGCTGAAGTTATAACGGCGGGCATTCACCTGCGTCGGGTTGCAGGTAACACTATGCAGTCCCATATGGCAGGTGACGCTCCGTAGTTCCGCGAAAAAAAGAGCTATGCACCACCTTGAACCTTTTGTTGAACCCTCTCTTTTGTGGTATTTATTGATCTTTCTACAACCTTGCTTTTAAGTCATCTTAGTCTATATCCCACCCACAAAGCCTCAGATTCGGCGGGTTTCCCGTTGACATTGTTTGCTATACAAATTTACTTACTTATTTACTTACTTACTTACTTACTTACAACGTCGGCGATCGTCTCTCGCTCGGTTTTATCACTTCATCTATATGTGGCTTGGTGGTCACAGTGAGTGTCTGTCTCGACAGGGTTCGAATTCTTTCCACAAGTGGTCGGTGGCGTCAGGGAAAGCAACAGGTTGGAAGTCAAAATATTGCACCGATGCTTTAGAAAACGTTTAATGTTTAAATACCAAACAATCTAAACAAAGGGGCAAAATCGCAACAAAGAGCAATTATAATTAATCGATCGGTTACTTAATCAATTATAATTAATTAATCGCGCGCTTACCAAGACCAGAAACGACCGGCTTGCTGATGCGGCAGCGGGCCTCACACGCATCCCTGGTACGGAAACGGTTTTCGTTGCCTCCGCAGCCGCCGTAGACGAACTTAAGACATCGATCAGTGGGCGTGTCATAGTACCATAGAGACTGATATTCCTCGCAGTCGCCAGCCTCCGCAGCCAAAGCGCACACGTCTGTACGATAACATTACGTCATTGTCATAATCATCAATAAATATTCGAAAGCTGAACAAATGTTAACCACTTTATTGCTAATTGTTCGCAAAATGCATCAACAAAAGAATTTTGAAAATCCGTTACCACTTGGCGCAGATATGGACAATAAAAAATGGCACAGTTTTTTGGACACTGTATATTTCAGTCGAAGATACACAGTTTGCACACGAGATATAACAAGACCTAAATTAATGCTATTATTGAACTGTGACTTCCGGCGTTACGTGTCGGATTTCTAATTGTAGTAAAAATCCAGGTCACATCAAAAACCTTCGATCACAGAGTAGAGAAAAACAAACGGTCCACCAAAAGCACATGACATCATCGTCTTCGCCACACATTTTTGCCACCCTGCCTTCGCATTATAACAAATACAGTTAGTTCTGCACGTCACATTTATCTCTTTCTGTGCTTTAACATTACATTAAAACTGTTATCTGGGTGAGGAGAATGGCTCAGCAATACTCAAACCGTGAGGCCTGGAGCCTAAACAGCAGTCATTTAGGAAAAAAAGTTACTCGTAGCAGCATCTGCGAAACTAAAACTGGAACTCTGTAGCCTACTCGTCTCAGTGCAGAACATATTTCATAGCAATCTCGCTAATAAAAAATATTCAGCATAAAAGACGAAAAAATTTGCAATTTATAACTAAACCCAATTACTTCTGCGAAAACGCGACAGCGATAGACAGCGACGCATCAAAATTCGTGAAGTGCAGTTAATCAGAATATGGCTTATCATTAATACTGCGTTTAACAGAAATCCATTATTTTTTCATAAAGCTCAACATAAAACTACTAGCTTACGTTGTCAACGCAAGCAAACCAACGCAAGCTGAGTCGCGTTGGAATGAAAATCGCGCCCATGTACCACGTGACCGTGAGACCCAATCCGCAAATAAATCAGCGTTGGCCAAAGTCTTCTATTAGGCCTATGTGACTCCGAATATACTGTTGGTATACTGATGTTTTGTTCGTAGGTGCTATAGAACTTGAAATACAATGTGGGGGTAATTTTACCCCCGGCTGGACATTCAAAGGTGTATAAAAATCCTTGACACTAAAGGGTTAATACTAGGCCTATGCTATTATGCGCCTGTTATTCGTATTATGTGTTATACATACGTTCATTCGCCACAAGAGCAAACAAGAACAACAGAAAAGATAGACAGGGACAGAAAAAAAAGAAAAAACCTACAAACTAAATGTCCGATATATACAAATGAGTCTTGAGCGATTAATTAATTGATTGATACCGACTGATGTCAATCCCTAAATCTAATCATTAGTCGCAGTATAACGTAGACAACCGACCGGTATGCGAGCACTTTCTGTGGCAGTCCTCGCGCGTCTGAAATCGATTCTCGTTGCCGCCGCAGCCGCCGTAGACGAACTGTTTGCACGTCTGATTCTGACTGTTGAAGTACCACTGATTGACGTAAGATGTACACGGCCCGGGCCCGGCCGGCAGCCGACACACGTCTGCAGTCAAACACAGTATCTCCGTTTTTACATAGGGTGCAATACGTTCTTCTTGTGACCGCCCTTTGCCCTTATATGATGATGTAATTTGGTGCAAGACAATAAAGCGGTAATTATACAATTAATATCTGCTGAGATATGAATCAGTCACTGCCAATCTCACAATAACCGCGTGTTCTTATAACTAATTTCTAATCACTGTTACAGTTAAATGATAACAATTTTCTAAAAAGTCTAAAACAGAATAACACTATAGAAATAAATAAATCAATGTACAGAGATAGCTCATAAACCAGATATAGCAAGGAGTATACAATCCTGTTACATAAAACTGCTAGATCAAACGAAACTAAGACGAGACGTTAGTACATCTCGAGATAATCTTAAAATTAAGGCCACATCTGTAGAATAAAACAAGACGATGATCGTTAAAAATTTGCGATGACCCACCACCGAGTGCTGGTGTTGTGACGGTCTCAGTGGTGGCAGCAGCTGTCGATGTGACTGTCTGACGAGTTGTGCTGGATGTCATTCTAGAAGTTGTAGTTGGGGAACTGGTCGACGGTTTCTCTGTAGGCAGGCAAGCCTTGTTACATAGCTCCTCCATCAAAAATCTACCATTCACAACCAACAAACCAGCACCTTTAGTTTCCGATACAGCATAAGAGTATAACATACAAAAATTAAAAAACCATAAACTAAATCTTTGTGGCATCACACTGTGATGATTTCGTGATCCTAGCTTGCATCGTTTTGATACAAAAACAGCCGTGTCCCGAACGGACTGTAAGATGCGCTTAGCATATCTGCTGTCGTGCGTAAAAAAAGTTAATAAAATAGTGGTATGCAAGGATAAATTATTTCATGAGCTAGCACTTCGTCATCTTATCTCTCACCGCTATGTTAGTAGTATTATAGCAGCCCATGGTAATCTCACTTCAGTCAAACGTGACGGTTGAAACGTGGCTCATGTCTATTTATCACACGCAAGTCCCACGCATAATACACCTAGACCGTGATAAAACGTCTCCATATTCATATACGATATATTCCTATTTCTAAACCTGTTGCGATTTCCTCCACAGCCGCCGTACTGGAATACGATGCAGCGTCGCTCCTCTTGACTGTAGTGCCAACGTAGCATCGAATGCTGACAAGGTCCAGGATCCCTTGGCAACAGGCAACGCTCTGCACAGAACAGTGACGATGACATTTGGCCGTTCAAATTGTAACTTCTTATCAAAATTTCCAGAAAAAAAGTGACTGAGGCGTACTACTTAAATCTTGCAAGAGTGTTTACCTGAAACACCTAACTCCATTTTTGGCGCTTTTAAAACTACAGTCGGCGAGCAAAACAGTTTAACCGGCAAAAATCATACCTTAATTTGCGTTATTTAACTTACTGGCAATATTATGTGTCTCAAAAAACATCTCTAGTCATTTTCGACTGTAACTTGAAAACCTATTATCAGATTTTGATAATTTTTGGTACAAATATTCCTGACACAGCTTGCCATCAAACGACCATTCAGTTTCCCACCTCACCCAATGTATGCTTCTGCACTACCTAGGGAAATCAGATAAAGCAAAATATCACTTTTTCCAATGCGATATAATCGCTTAATTAATATAATGCGTAAAAACACATTTTGTTCACAGTTCAAACACTTTGGCTGACATTTCATCCAGTTGTCCATTTTTAACTGCCTGCATTAACGTTGTTTGAAGTGTTGGCCCACTGTGTGAACACAGGCAAGAAGACGCTATTTGGACCTGCTCACGGTTTTTATGTTTACTCTTTTTGGTTTTTTCAAAGTTTTAGTTTTTATTAGTATTCTTTATTTCTTACCTTTTCAGTTTTTTTCTTATTTTAGTTGTCTTTACTTCAATCATTTTTTGAATTTTGTCATTTTTACATTTAACACAATTTCTATTCTCAGTATCTCTCATTTCATTTTTCTTTTAAACGTTTCAGTTCTTTTTATTTTATGTGCTAGATTAAACTAATAGTTTGTTTGTCAGTTTTTGAGTGCAAATTCCCCATTGTATTGTATTGTATTGTATTTTTGTTTCTCCATTCATTGACAGCAGTATCGATAATGATCTGCTCCAGACTAATCCACGCGGTACCAGTAGGCCTATCTTCTTGACTTCACAAACATTCCTAAACTTTGTTTGGTAGAAACATTGCTGCACGACAGTCAAAATCTTGTGATGGACCTGCTGTTGGGGCCCTCAGATTAGGATAAATGGAATTTATCGACGTTTTTTCATTCATTTTAACACGTATTATGCTTAGTCTGATTTCCCCAGGTAGTGCAAAAGCAGACGTTGGGTGAGGTAGAAACTAAAACACGTATTTAATAGCCGTGGTGTCACAAATATTTCTGCCAAAAATTATTAGAATCCGCAAATCTTTCTTCACGTTACGATCCATAATGTCGGGGATGTTTTTTCAGGTTTTCTGTTTATTTCAACGCATAGTTGGCTTTATCTGATTTTCCTAGGCAGTGCAGAAGCATACATTGGGTGAGGTAGGAAACTAAACGGTCGTTTGATGCCAAGTTGTGTCTGAAATATTCTTACCAAAAATTATGAAGATCTGGTAATTGATTTTCAAGTTACAGTCGAAAATGTCGGGGATGATCTTTTTGAGACACAGTGTATATCATACTCAAATGGTGCTATCTGTGTAGGCTTACTACACTGTGTCCCAAAAAAAACATCCCCAACATTTTCAGCTGTATCTTGAAAACCAATTTAAAAATTTTAATAATTTTTGGCACAAATATTCCTGACACAACTTGCCATCAAGTGATCGTTCAGTTTCCCACCTCACCCAATGTATGCTTCTGCACTACCTAGGGAAAGCAGATCAAGCGAAATATGCATTAAAATAAACAGAAAACCTGGAAAAAAACATCCCCAACATTATCGATCGTACCTTGAATATAGATTAGCAGATTTTAATAATAATTGGCAGAAATATTTATGACACAACTGGCTATGAAATAAGTGTTTTAGTTTTTACCTCACCCAACGTCTGCTTTTGCACTACCTGGGGAAAGCAGACCAGGCATAATACGTGTTAAAATGAAT
>Ga0209367_1001363_pt1 | contig 29709 bp, 16 predicted proteins | sample WorMetLIZISLAND2_FD_187412 | JGI IMG/M metagenome (GOLD analysis project Ga0209367, IMG submission 187412) | Marine gutless worms symbiont microbial communities from Max Planck institute for Marine Microbiology, Germany - Olavius geniculatus... ...
CTCCTAAACGGACAGAGATATCCAAAGTCGGAAAACTATTTGACCAACAGCATTTCTTCCCGCGATTAAGACAAAAAGTTTGGTGAACTTTGGTTCACTAACCACGGAGTTTGTTATGTGCAGTTGTACGCATAAAATTGACTTTTTCGGAATACCATATTTCGGCTTCTAGGGGGCGCTGCGCCCCGAAATTTTTACACACGCCACAGAATGGCCAAGTCTTGCTTGCGTATACCCCACCAGGGATGGGGTTCCCCCAACAATTTTTTTCAAAAAGGGGTCAAAAATTGCCTTAAAATGTAACGTATGAGCCTCAAAATCTTTGGCACCTAATGAAACTTTACCACGTGATGTGCCGCTAAATGGGGGTGTTAACCCATGTACAAAATTTGGGGGGCACCGCCCCCTTAAAATTTGGGAAGGCAAAAAACGTCTAAAATTCGGCACAATTTAGGATAACTTTCGACTTTGACCGCAAATATCTCTAGAACAGATTAAGATATTGACAAGCGGTCAACGGCGTTATCAACTACAGTTTCTCCCGCGTTGAACGAAAGAAATTTGGTGAACTTTGGTCTATTAACCACAAAGTTGTGTTTGCTCATTCTGACCCACCCAACGTCGACAGTGCGCGCGTTTTCGGATAACTTTGAACTTTGACCTTAAATATCTCTAGAATGAAAAAAGCTATCGACAATCGGTAAACGGCGTTTTCAACTACTATCTATTCCACGTTAACGGAACGGTAGTTCACGGAAGGCCTTATGTTTTACGACAGTTCTTCTTTTCTTTCAACGCGAGATCTCCGAGGTCCGTGGGCCGATCTCCGCGAAGTTTTGCCACACGTTCGGAAGCATGTTCAGTTTACAAAGTCCAAAAATTTGGGGCCTGCCACCCAAAAAATTTTGATTTCGGACCCCTTCCAACTTTGAGCGCGAATATCCCCAGAACGGACAGAGATACCCAAAATCGGAAAACTATTTGACCGACAGCATTTCCTCCCACGTTTAACGAAAAAAGTTTGGTGAACTTTGGTCCACTAACCACGGAGTTTGTTATACCATATTTTGGCTTCTAGGGGCGCTGCGCCCCGAAATTTTTACACGCGCCACAGAATGGCCAAGTTTTGCTAGCGTTTGCCCTACCGGGGATGGGGGCTCCCCCAACAATTTTTTAATAGGGGGTCAAAATTGGCTTGAAATATAACGTATGAGCCTCAAGATCTTTGGCGATAAGAGGATTAGCCTAACGAAACTTTACCACGTGATGTGCCGCTAGATGGGGGTGTTAACCCATGTACAATTTTTTGGAGGGGAGGCACCGCCTTCTTAAAATTTGCGAAAGCAAAAAACGATTAAAATTCGGCGCGATTTAGGACAGCTTTCGACTTTGACCGCAAATATCTCTAGAACGAAAAAAGGTATCGACAATCGGTGAACGGCGTTAAATGCAAAAAATATGGCGGACTTGGGTTCACTAACCACAAAGTTGTGTTTGCTTATTTCGACATACCAAACATCGACAGTTCGCGTGTTTTCGGACAACGTCAGACTTTGATCGCACATATCTCTAGAACAGATACAGATATCGATAAACGGAAAACGGCATTTACAACTACGATCGATTCCACGTCGAACGCAGTAAAAATGGTGAATTTGGGTTCACAAACAATAAAGTTCTTTTGTCTCATTTCGAACCACCCAAGTTTAACATTGCACTTGCTACACATGTATATGATAATGCAGTTGCGTTCGGGCCACGTGACTTTGCTGCAAACGAAATTTCAACCTCTTAACTGTTTCCCCAATCGGACTTACGGCGCCGGGCGGCCTCACGTTGGGCTTTGTCTCATATTTCGAGTTTAATATTTATTTTCACTAGTTTCAAGCCACATAGTTATGAGTGCAGGATATGAGTGAGTCGTCCTAGACCTATAGGGAAAATGTCGTCTCGGGTGAAAGATGCTGTAGCCTGTATTCCATGCCAAGCTCCCGCATATGTCTAGATGCATTAACTGATTACTGTGTTTCTTTTTATGCGTTAAGGGCCTCGTACACGTGCAATAAAATGCAATACAAATAAAAAAAACTGCAGTTAAACGATTTATTTTCTGTACTGCAGTATAAGGGAATTCCTACAACAAAAATGCAAGTTTTCTGCAAGTTCGTAGCGCCACGTGCTGCTCTGTGATGGACGGTCGACGGCGACTGCTTTCAGTTGTTTTATCGTAAGGCCTATTTTACTGTCTTTTGTTGCTCGTGGCCGAAACCCATTAATACGTGCTGTACGGCCGTCGCGTGGATGTGCAGGATACGTCGCATGCATGCCACTACAGGTGTATGTATACACGTGTCATGAGATACCAGTATTGCAATACACAGGTAGAGTTACCGTATTATACTGTACGGCTGGACGTTTGACATTTACTCACTGCTGCTGAGGCTGCGTCCAGTGATATTGTAAGCCATATACCAGTCCACCAGCGTCTTTTGTTACATCGGCGAAACCACGATCTGAAAGATGGGAGAATCTTTTTTCTCTTTTTACTATACGCCTTTTTTCCTCCTTTTTTTCACTTTATCCTTCGGGAAGTTCGGGAAGGCCTTGTGTTTTGTTGCTGTTTCTTTATTCCTTTTTTTCATCGCGAGATCTCCGAGGTCAATGGGCCGATCTCGGCGAAATTTTGCCGCGTGTTCGGAAGCGTGTTCAATTTATAAATGCCTGTTTAAAAAATTGGGGGTCTGCCCCCAAAAAAATTTTGGGGTTAAAAAACACACACGCTAAATTTGGCCCAATTTCGGACACCTTCCCACTTTGAGCACGAATATTTCCGGAGCGGATAAAGATGTAGAAAATCTGAAAACCTGTTGCACTGCAGCGTTTCTACCCGCGTTCAACGAAGAAAGTTCGGTGAACTTTGGTCCACTAACCACCGAGATTTAGAGGTGCAGTTGTGCCCAGAAAATTGACTTTGGAATACCATATTTCGGCTTTTAGAGGGTACTGCGCCCGAAATTTTTACACGCGCTATAAAATGCCCAAATCTTGCTAGCCAACACCCCACCGGAGACGGGGGTCTCCCTTACATTTTTTTGCAATGGGGGTGTCAAAATTGGCTTAAGATGTAGCGTATGAGTCTTTATAATTTTGGAGCTAAAGAAAGTAGTTTAACCAAACTTTACCGTGTGACTTGCCGCTAACTGGGAGTGGTAAGTTGGGTACAATTTTGGGGGCACCGCCCTCTTAAAATTTGGAAAGGCAAAAAACGTTTAAAATTTGGCGCGATGTTGGACAACTTTTGGGTTTGACTGCACAATATTTCTGGAACGGATTGAGATATCGACAAGCGGTCAACGGCGTTATCAAGCAGGATCACCCTGGAGTTGAACAAAAAATCTGGTAAACTGTGGTCCGCTAACAAACGTTATAGGCGCGCGTGTTGACCCACCCTAAGTCGCCATTGCGAGTTCTGTGTATGCCAACTTCAGATTTTGACCGTAAATATCTCTAAAACCGATCTAGATATCGACAAGCGGTGAACGGCATTATCGACCACTTAATAAAAACTTAATAAAATTTGGTCCACCAACGAAGACGGTTAGCGGGCGGATGATGACCCACTCTTAAGTCGACAATGCGCATTTTGTGTATGTAAGTAAGTAAGTTAGTGAATTTAATTTATAAAGCGCACAATGTCAGCGAGAAACTTACTGAATCTGAGGCGCTGAGGTAAGGAGTGAGGCGAGCCACTATGCTAACGTATTTGAGTTCGAGCCACGTGACTTTGTTACGAGGGAAATTTCAACTTTTTAAACTTTTTCACGCGTCGGACTTACTGTGCCGGGCGGCCTCACATTGGGCTCTGCTCCATATTTCTAGTTTTCCTTTATTTTTTCCTGTCGTTCTTTTTTCCAATGTTTTCTTTTTGTGCAGCCGTGGCCCTGGAGGGTCGACCGTAAGACTAGGCTGCTTATACATGGAAAACATGCGAGTTTTGGTGGCACATGTAGCCTTCATGTGCCTTACGCATGCGATTTTTTAATGTAGCCACTAAGCAGCCTCTAAAACGCGTATCCGAGTCGCATGCGACTGTCCGACACTGTGCAAAACTGCCCAGGCCGTTTTGGACAGCTTCGGGCAGTCGTATGCGAGTTTTGAGTTTTAATCGCACATGTATTCTTGATGTAGGCAGTCTCTATAAGCTCCCCCAACAGGTCCGTGTATAATATATGCCGCTCAATGTACGCCTTTCGTGAAGACTTACAGTTGATTTTGCAGGGGTCTCATGATTTTTCCAGGGATGTTTTAAATCTCTTTAAAATATGGATATCTTCACAGTGTGGTACCACGGTTCTATGACACGCTTTAATTGATTGTTTTGATTTCGAGATGCAATAACCTTATTGCTTCACCGGCATGTAATTGAATCGGGTGACTTTACGTGTCGACTCAGACTGTTGCCGTGACTTTTGCTGAGCGGAAATTTTGGTCTAAGTCTGAACTTTACGCTTAGCGAAAGGCTCAGCGAAAGTCTTAAGTCAAAAAGTGAAGTCACCCATTGCACTGTTTCGGCTGTTGATGCTTTCATGTTAATAAATGTCATGTGTCGTTCTGTATGTAGTAGACGTCAGAGCGTCTGATGTATTTTATGCATGTGCAGGGTACGCGCTCGGCAAATGAGGTGGTGATTATGACCGTTCATGACATCGGCTGTGATCGTGAGTATATTACTACTCTTGTCAGTATGCAGCCAGTTCAGATTAGGGGCGTTCACCACATTGAGCTCTTGCAACAAGTTTTCTTCACCCCTTTTTCCTTTTTTACCAAATGTAGCTGAAAGGAGGTTTAGGGAGCGTTGTAATTACCTGCAATGGTGTCTTGGTCTCCGTTGATTTTTTAAGGATAGCCTATTTCGGCCCTGAAGAAATGCATTTGGAAAAACGCCGTAGTGAGAAACTTGATAGGCCTATACGTTGGATCCAAAATTATACCATTTTTCCCTGAAAGGTCTCAAAAACTTTTCCTCTACTTTTACGATAAAGCATTTGCTCCCAGATTTATATGGTGCCGACGTCGCTGGTCTGTTAGTTCTGTTGTCTGTTTGCTTGTCCAGTGTAGGATTGAAGACGCAGGCAAATTGTTCATTAACGAATGCCGCCAATGCTTGCTTGATACTGTGTATCGATTAAGGCCTTGCTTCGTTTTGTATGTTGACACATGCTGCTGCTATCTACTATTCTTTCTGGCGGTCTGAGAGACTAACTGACATAGGAATGCATCGTACACGATCCTATTATTTGCTGTGCATTGTTGTTAAAATATTAACAATGTTTGCGGTATATCGGACTCATAATGCGGCGCGCAGAAATTTCACCCGTTTATGTGTCCGCAAAGCTGTAGGCTTATAGTTGGTGACGTCACTTTTAGAAATGTTGCTAGTTTTCTTCGCTTTAGTTTTTACAAGCAACAGCCATAAAGTGTACCAAATTTTCCCGTACTAATATTGTCTTTTTTAACTGGCTGAAAAATTTCATGTCTACTTTTATGTAACGGCGTTTAAAACATTTAAACGTTAAATTTTGTGTATTATAGCTTTTTAACCGATTGCAGAACTATGAAACATTGCAAAAATGTTTTCGCAAAGGAATATTCCTGCTACTGTTCAACACGTAAAAGTTTGGTAAACATTTACAGATGTAGCCTCGGTCTTACACCGTGTCTGGTAAAAAAAAGTTAACCCCTAGTCATTGTACAACAAAAATGTCAAATTTAAACAAATTTAAATAACCTTTCGTACACTTAATTCTCAATAAATTGCTCATGCAATCACAATTGCTCATGCGATCACAAAACTTTGTTAAAAAACATTATTTCTTGGCAGAGTTATTAATAATTGAATATCGATAACAAAATATCTCCGTTACCGATATGGCGTAACATCGCCCTCGCTCGATCGGAAGTGACGTTTGTTGACGCAATCAACGTAAACAATGATAAATGGTATGTTCTACAGACGATCGTGTTTTAATTAAACTTTTGAGACAAAAGAAACGGTATGGTGCTAAAAAGTTTATCGAGGAATTTCCAAGCTAGTCGTGGACGCTGTCAAAATTAAACAAACAGTTGCTTAATACTCACAGACTCTTCACGTTTTGGGGTGACATCAAAAAGTCGCTGTAATTATTGTTTGCATTCGCAGGTGTAACTGAAATTTAACACTTTGATTGCCAATCGATGACGCATTGTTGAGGTAAAATTTTACCAGAATCAGATGTTGTTTTTTGAAGTTACGCTAATGTACAGGATTCAGTTATGTTATGTATTCAGTTATGTTAGTTTTATTTTTTTTTTGTTTATTCCTTGTTTATTTTTTTGTCTACCGAATACGGTGGATAAAGATGTGTGTGTAACACCATATTAATAACGGATATATTTTGTAATCAATATTCAACAATTATTACATCCGCTTAAAATATTTTAAAACAGAATTTGGTGGTCGTTTTAACAATTTATTGGGAATTAACTTAAGTGTACGAAATTTTATTCAGATTCTTTCACATTCGACATTTCTACTGTACAATGTCTAGGGGTTTACTTTTTTTACCGGACACAGTTTAGTTTTTGTTTGTGATAATTGTTATATTTTAATCTTCAGTTTGTTGCTAACATCAGGGCGGTCAAGCGTTCGCTGGTAATTGCGAATTGCACGTCATGTCGCCTGCTACACGTGTTCACCACAGATAATCTACACGTCGATGACTTAAAACATCAATGACTTGTTACAGCTCTTATCTTCGTAGACAGCGGCCACTGTAGAGTATAAACTCCACTATACTTCGATGCGTTGTAGACTTGTTAGACGACAAGTCAGTCAATTAATCTTTATTTATGCTAACTGTACAGTACAATAATGCACTTCGGCAAACGTGAAAACGTGGCAGGTGGGCAGAAAAGAAAGGCAGCATGATTGCTGTTCTTAAAACTGTCCCCAAAACCTAAATAAAAAATGTCAAATCATAGAAGCAGTGTACCACAGCTTCACGCCTGCTAACAATAGCTAACGAACACACAACATACGTTAAACGAGTTGTAGAACATCTCGACATGCCAAGTACTTGAGCTGTGGCGGATTTGTTTTATGCTTTCAACTTGACGTGGACTTGTAGTTTTATGCACCTTGTTATATAGCGTGTTGTACAAAAAAATCTACCACAAGTCGAAAGAGTAGAGTTTGGTGTACTGTACGGTGTCCTTCTGTCGTACTGTCGTCCTTGCACCGCGCGCTATAGGCTTTTTTACGACCGCTTGTCTCAAGCGTTGTCCGGACTTAATGACATTCGCTCATGTGCAATAAAATGCAATTTTAACGTCAATAAAACAACTGGAAGCGGTCGGCGTCGACTCCGTTTCCTAACGATGCGTTTATCACAGAGCAGAACGTGGCGCCACAAACTGGCAGAAAAAAATGAGTTGTATTTCGTATTAGAGGTTTGCATAATTGGACCACAAGTTCGAATCTACTATTCAACCAAGTCGATTATTTGGTTTCTTATATTAAGGAATTTTTCTGCTACTGTTTTGCACCACAGCAGGTACCTACCGTGGATTAAGAACTACCGGTGCTTGTATTGACAACCCCCGTCAGTCGCTCCTATCTCCAACCATTCGTGTTAAACCTACATTTCACGGAATGCGTTATTGTGCTGTCAGAGAGAAATGCGCTCGAATTGCTCGCTTGCGTCAGCAATTTGATGCCGCCCGACTGAGCAAAACGACTCTTAATCCTGCGTCGTCGACGACATGTAATTGGGCGTGGTTGAAGTATAGTCTTGCATGCACGTGGCCGTTGGTCAGGCCAGTTGTTTAACTGCATCTGACGATTTTAAGCAAGTCCGTGAAACGGGAAAAAATGTGACTCTCATAATATCATATTTACATAATTGTGCGATTCCCCGTATTTTGCAATCTTGGCCAAACACCTGGAAATCCAAATTTTTATCTGCAGTATACAATACATCTTACAACTTCTCACGGAAGGCCACGCAAGGCAGTGTTTCTAACTTGTGGAAGCGTTGCAGATATTGTGGAAATAATTTGAGACCATTGACCAGGAAGCTCGTGAATCTTGATTGGGAAGAGGGGGATGAATGCCTTCCTTCGTGTTTGCGATTAGCGCAGTTTTAGCGGTATGTTTGCCTAGTTAATATTCCATCCTTTAAGGAGCTTTTACGTGTGCAAAAAAGTAGAATAAAATTTATAAAGAAAATTAAAGCAATCCATTATGTTGTATCGCAGTATTATGGGGTGTTTACACGATGAAGCAAACTTAGAGTACAGGTCGTGGCACGTATATATTCAATACATTTGCTTCATATTTGCTTCGTCGTGTAAACACCCTATTACTGGGACGCCAGCAGCAAAATACAAGTCCTGCGCGTTTTGTGGTAAACAGTAAACGGAGTCGACGGCGACCTTCTCCAGTTTTGTTTTGTTTTAATGGCAGATACGCGAGTTGCATTAATAATACTTTATCTCGGCCAGCTATAGCACGGACGAGATGAAATCTGCGTCAGCATTACACACGTGTGTCTCAGGTTAGCGACAGTTGAAACGTGAGCGAAGCCGCAGCAAACAAACACCGAATAGTGCCGCTCTGCTGTCGTCATAACAGTTCGTCATCATCAGCTTCATGGATATTTTAAGCATGCAGCCCCGTCTTCTCAATTCAGTTAACTGCTGCTCCAGTATTTAACCTCGTGTTGCGCTGCGAGTAAAAATAGTCCCCAGTTCGGCTTTTACATCATTTCTGTCTAGGTCTGTCTTTTTGGTTGGTTGGCCTACAGTTTTTGCTTTTGATGCAAATAAACGTGAAAGGTTATTAGAAAAAAATAATTTCCTGAGAGTTGGGCCGAGCCGTTTGTAATTTTTTTTCAGTCTCAGTTAGGCAAAAGATGTAACAGTCCAGTCGGATATTTTTTTACTTCTCGAACTGTAACAGTTAAGAACAGAATCGCAGCAGTAAATCTAGGGGTTGGAACACGGCAAACTCGGCGTAAGCAAAAGCGTTATCAGGCAACTGCGACAACGGCCGACACTTGGCAATGGAGTATAGGCCCTGTCGTATATGCTTTGGGCGACAATTTTGCCATTTCCGGTTGCCCATCGTTGCCGCAATTAGGCTTAGTTGCTGGCGTTTTTATTGATCATTCCATGGCTGAAGATTCCGGATTTGCCGTTGTAGATTACGATGTCGTCTCTCTGTTTTTCAGAGAAGTAAGGATTTTCAGTCCTGTAAGCCATTTTCGGTTGTCGTGCGTTATTGGGATCTGCTTCGCCGGCGGGGGCAGTCTGTCCTAACTCTCCATGCATGTTAATAGAAATTAACTGAATTATTCACTGCCCATCAGGTCGAGTCCCTAGGCAGAATCTGCTGCGATTGCGGCAGCTGATACTTATTATTATTCATTATTTTCATCTAACCTATATCTCGCTGTGGTAGGCCCTAGGCTATGCAGCGAACGCGAACGTTGTATCTTACATAACGTGACCATGGAATTGACACTTTTGTTTTCAGCTTGCAATAAGCTGTTCCGTAGACAGTATCTGCCGTTCTACGTAATCGTTCCGCAGTGAATCTGCGCGTTTCTAGAGCATTTCGATTGCGGTCAGGTGGATGAAGTTTATGGACGTTCTTATGCGGACAAATACATATTGGGCGAATAACGGATTGTGGTCTGAGATCTGCGTTCACTGTGAAGAGTACTCACGTTCTAGTGCATTACGACGGACGCAACAAAAGTTTTCGGGGCCTGACATTGTTACCCATCGTGAAGTCGAGTATTTTTTTATTTGTATGTCTCTGCCAACGTAGTGGCCGAAGGCATTATGTTTCCAGCGTGTTCGTGCGTCCATGCATGCGTGCGTCCGTTCGTCTGTGCGTGCGCGAGTCCTGAACAAACATTGTTAGCACAAGATATTTTAGGTATTTGTTGACAGCATAATCGGCATTTGACCAAACCTTTACCACTAACGAACTTTGAGGCAAGGATGCAAGGATGAACGCTTCCAATTTTGGAGTTACAAGGTCAAGGGTGAAGGTCACGATGGTGTTAAATATGCCGCAAAATGCAGTTTTTGGTCTTGTAGTTGTCACGTTAACGAAGGCATAATAGTCGACGGAGTGGTAACCACCATTTAGTTTAATATTTAATAAGCGGTTGCATTATTTTACGTCCACAAAACTTAAGATATTGATTTTGCCTGAAATTGAAATAAACCACTGTCGTTTTTTTATTAACGTCGATATTATACAATTTCTGTAGAGAAATGAATAGATTTTACGTGTTAAATGCATTTTGTTTACCCCTCTCCCCAATGTTTGGGTTAAGCTCCCTCGCGTCTTGTTGTAGCGTCCCCTCGGAATTACACAAACGCGCATCGTCAAATGGAAACCGTCGTTTTATGGTTCATAAACGGCGTTGTCACTGATGATTGGTGTTTATGTGCGATTGCTGTGAAAACCGCGCACGGGCCAACGTACAGGCTTATAGGGGCCTATTAGTCACGTGATCCTTGGGGACGAAACATAGGCCTACAATCGGTCATTTTTTGAGCGCTGCTTGATGCCTGGATTCTACGCGGTGCATTTCGGTAGCAGTCTTGAGACGTGCTGGTTATCCCGTTGCAGTAGTCCACGGTACTCGGTGCAAATCACTCTAGGCAGATTATGGTCCAGTAAGCCGTCTAGTAATCTGATTGGAAACGATAAGGACAGTGACGTGCAAAAAAGTTGGGAGGAGGCGAGTGTACATTTGCAGCAGTGTTCAGACATTACTTGCGACCTATAGTGCATTCAAAAATACGATTTTTGCCGCCCGAGGAAACGACGGCAGTATTGTTTTCGGCAGCATTGTCGCTAAGTTATTTTATCTTTTTTATCTTTGTCAACAGAATAATTCATTGAACGCTGCACTTAGTTTGATGAAACTTTGCGTGAACATGTAGGCTGCTTTGACAACCTTTAAAATTCTATTGAGTTTCAAGGTTATACTCTAACATCAAAATCAGGTGGTTTTTGTGCTTTCTGTCTGTATGATACCCGCGAACAGTACTTAGCCGTGAGCAACGGTTTTTAGACAATTTTCAGACATTTTCCTAATACTGCACCCGAAGGGGAAAGCAGGGAGCAAGTCCCCACCAAAAATACGCGTCGTGATTTTAGAAGATGTGCGTGGTCATAAGCATTGCGTTCATTGCGTTGCATTAGTCCTTGTCGCCCAGTGCAAACGTTGAAATAAGATAGTGGGCCAATAAACCCAAAATCTGATCGGAGACGAGAAATATAGATGATAAAAGCAGAGAGTTGCCAGTTACTAGATGGCGACTGTGTTGGTGCGACGCTGCGTTATCAGCTCCGTCTCGGAGTGGAACGTAAAACGCGGGCAAAATAACGACGTCGCCATGTAAAGAAGATCTTGCGCATGCGCCGTAGCCACGATATCGACGTCTGCTAGTTTGTGCAGTCTTGATGAGATTGACCCGTTGAGATTGACCTGTGATCCGTACTCTATCAACTTAAGCCGCGTTCACACCGGGCCGGGTGCCGCGGGACATGGCACTGCAGTGCCGCGCGACACTGCATGGACGACAACGCACGCACGTTCAACATGGCGGAGAACGTCGTCTGCAGACATACGTCATGATGACGTCAGGCGCTTTTTTGTTTTGCTCGGTGATGAAGACAGTGAAGACGAAGATGTACACCGTGGCCGATAAAATATTTGATTTTTTTCAAGGTAGTGTGAGACCAGTGTTAATATGATGTGGGTTTTGTTGAAAAGTTATTTTTTGTTCCAGCAGTGCAAAAATTGTAAAAATCGGTTAACATTTGATCAAGTTATTACTGATTATGTAGTGTCCGGTTATATGACTACTGTGTACGTCTTCGTCAGCTTAACTGTACACGGAGTCGTCGACGGCGTTTATGGATTCATCGTTTCGCTGTTGATTAGTTTTTCGACATCTGTATTTGTGCTCTCGTGTGCATAAGTAAATATTTATTCGTGGAACAACGATCTTTATGGTCAAGACAATTGTTGTCATAGTCAGCGTGTTATGGGGCTTTTCTGGCATTCATGCGCTGTATAAACTGGCGTTTTACTTACTTGTTAATTGCGTCAATTTCGGCATTTTGGGAAATTGGGATACGGTGCGCCATCGCATGGCACAGATGCCACAGAGATTAATTGTCCCAATTTCAACTTCTGCGCTGACGGCTTTGCGTCGACGTGCGCTGCCGGACGGCGTAGTGTGAACAGCGCTGATGAAATCAATTGAGTTCAATTTCAGCACAGGTCTACCACGCACCGTTGGCGAAATGTGAATGCGGCTTTAGTCTTACAATGAATCGATAGCAGACGTCTCCAAGTCTTTTACGCGTCTCGCCTGTTCGTTGCGGGCGGCTAAGGCGCGACGGGCGGCTCAGGCGTTTACTGCAAACTAGGTCTCAGCCTAAGTTACTGTCAACTCTTGAGATGCTTGGCATTTGGATGGACGGCCTCATATTATGTCAGCACTCGGCCCCGACATCGTGTTGTGTTCTAATGCATTTCACTTCTGTACGTTATGCAATTATCGACAAGCGTCAAGCAGATTTGGCTGTAGTCATGCAGATAATTGTATTGCGTTGACTCAGGCTGTGTGTAGATGCTCTCAACGTTATAACATGTAAGGCAAGGGGCATCTATTTTCTGAGTTTTTTTGAGCAAATTTCTACTTTTTTTCTATTTTTTCCATTCCATTGTTTTTCTGTTTTATTTTCTTTTTTCCTGGATTTTTCGGAGTCCTCACATAAGTAAGTCCAACTGGGAGATCTGGGTGTTAGCTCAATTAGTCTGGGATGAAACCCTAGCTGCCATCAATTTTGGGCCAGAAAGAATGTTTGGAAACAAGCTAGAGAGAGACTAAATTACGTATGGTAATCTTTGAGAAATATCTTTGCACTTAGTGCTAGATCTAAACAGTGGATGATTCGTGAACGCGCTAATAGACCTAGGCCTACGCAAGATGCATAATCGGAAATAAATAAGGAATTTTGCGTGCAGTGCAGTTAGAGCGAATTTTCGCGTTGCCGTTGCGTCACGACCGCGTCATGTGCTTCAGTTGTTGCCAGTGTTCGTGCTAACGTTACGAATTAAAGATTGGATTAATTCTAGTTTATGGCAGCTCAGATGCTTTTACCGGTTGGAGGGGTGTACTACTGACTGTGCTTTGCCAGCTTCTAAGCGGCTGGCTTCCGGCGCAGATTTGACGGTAGATCCGGCCTCTGGTCGTCGCCTGTTTGAAGTGGATGCAGCCTTTTAGCCAAAGTCTATACAGTAGTACAGGTGACGTGCAGTGCGCTGATAACTGGATCTGTGCGTGCGTACAGTCAGTCATCTGTATCTTGAGCCTATGCACTGCCTTTGACATGATTGTGATGCTGTAGTTCAACAGACTAGCTAGACGCTAAATTACCTAGTAGTCCATACCAACCCATTTCTAAGATTCTTCTGGTAGTTAAGTCACTGACATGGTCGGCGTTAGAAAAAAACCGATTACTTATTTTACAGCTGACTATATTTCACAAGTGTGGCGTCACGTTTTGGGGTATGACTGTTATGACGTCTTTAATAATCGCTTGATTGCATTATTTGCACAGAACATTTCGCTGAAATAATTTCGAAAATCGGGTTATATTTGGTAAAGTTATGACAACAAGAAGCTTGGCTACCGCTTAGAGAACAGGGCGTCATTTTTATGCTTTAGTCGCATCATAAAACTGTTTAGAGAATTATACGTGAAGCGTGAATTTTTTTTATATAGAAAACCTACGTGAAAATGGATGCATGCCATTGCGTGCCCTTTTACGAGAATAGTCCCCACAATAGTTTGGCGTGCCCTTTCTAAAGAAGATCCGCAGACACAAACTAAAGTCGATGCTGAATATTTTTGCGCGAGTTTTTACGATAACGTCGGCTTAATTTTTAAAGGTTCGAACGGTTTAAGCAGAGTGCACGATTGTGACTGACAGACAGACAGACAGACATGTGTAGCAATAGTACGAAGCGCTTGCAGCGACCGCGATTTCGCCTAAAAACTCAGGGCTTACTTTTTATCGGGCCACTCTGTGCATCGTGTATACGACTGGCTGATGCATTTACGACCAAGTCGCTGTTTGATACTTGCGACCACGTGCTTGTGACTTGCCACTGCTGAGTTGATGGCGCCGTCTGAGACAATATATAGGGTGGGCCAAAAAATGGCCCAAATCTTTTTTGTCAGAACGTTGTCAAATCTTCACCAAATTTGCTAATTTTTGGCACACAGATAGCCAAGACAGTAGAATTATGTGAGGTGCACTCACTGCCCACCTTACCTAATTTCTGTCAATGCACTACCGTGTAAAACGCAGATGCTCTGAATTGTTGCATAATGCTGAGTTGTTGTACCCGTAAAAGTTCAAATAGCTTAATTTAGCACACAATGAACTAGAAATGTGATTTATTTAACAGAATTATAAGTTTGTGTAATAACTTGCTTTCAAATTATTATAATTTATGCTTTAAGTGTACAGAATGTTTTAGACATGATGCCACGGCTGATAGCGACATTAACGATCAACTGATCAAACTTCACGGCACTCATTCATAGATTAGTCGTGTTTTGAGTTTATCAGTCAGCTATTTTGTTGTCTGCTATTTTTGGCGTAAAACATTTAATACCACCAAATTATTAAATTACGTGGCACTCTCTGTCGAATTGATAATGAATAGGTGAGCAATCTGATACTGATAATCGCCGCGTAATGTAACAATTTGGAGCATCTGCGTTTTACACGGTAGTGCGTTCACAGAAATTCGGTGAGGTGGAAAATAAGTGTACCTCACATAATTTTATCGTCTTGGCCATCCGCATGCCAAAAATTAGTAAATTTCGTAAAGATTTGACGAAGTTCTGACAAAAAAGTTGGGTCATTTTTTGGCCCACCCTGTATACACTGGGCTCGAGTCCTCTGTCGTCTTGCGACTTGCTGAATGTTTAATAATCAGCTGTTGCAGCGTCGCGTTCAACTCCGTCGCTTGAATGAATCACTGATGTCTGCTATTATGCGTTGCGTTTTTACCCGTTAAATTCCACTGACTTTAATTATTCAGCGTTTTACTTTTAGAATTTGTTTATTACGCAGACTGAGTTTTTATACTTTATGTTTTTGGACGTTAACTCTTTTACTCGATACAAGATTTGATACAAAATACTTTATCGGCTGGTCTCTGAAACCTTGAGATTTTATGTCAGATGCTGCAGCTGCGCGTACTGTACAGTAGCTGGCAATATCGTGTGTTGAACGTGATGTCACTACTGTGGCGACGTGTCATGCGGCTGTCCAGCCAGTTACCCGTACACGTCCACTGCACCGTTCCTAGTGGTGTGCAGTGGGCCAAGCTGCCGGCGCATCCGCACGCCGCAAGCTACGCGAGATAGGCGTCATTTTTTGAAGTTTTTGACATCCGGTGACTTTGATCTTTGAAAATTGGCACAGCGGCTATACTCTTTCCCTGGGGAACATTTATACTAATGTTGGTTTTTATACTTTTGTTTTTGAGTTAGAACTCGTACGGGACTGACGAATTAGAACGACCGCATAATAAGAGCGTGCCAGCTTAAGACTGGTTGATTTCTAGTAGCATGTTCAATATGAGTGACATAATTGACGGAACAATCATAGGCTGCTAGTCGTTGGGTAGTCGGTCACTTATCGCACTGACGAGCGTTCTGTTGGCTGTATGCTGGGCACACATGGCGCAATGTCTTGGGTCTACTGGTTGTATTGATCTTCCCTGTGTTCTCTGCGTCTCTTCTGCTGTCCCGTGCCAATCAATCAGCAGTTAACGGCGACTTTTCTCGGACCACTTCTGAGACACAACAACAACTCTAGAGCACCTGCTGTGACCTAGTTTGTTTTGACCTAGTTTCTACCGGGAATGTGGGGCCTGTTTTGTCGTGTCGAAGAACAAGATACCGTCGGGTCAATATATTGTTTATCTTTTGTTGCTGTAACAAGTCATTTACTGTTTGGTTAAAAGTAAGTCCATAACTTTCATTTGTTTATAATATTTATTCATGCTGTAATCAAATTCTTTCACTAGCCTTGTCATTGGTAAACTTGAAAACATTTAGCCTAATTATTAAAAGATACCATCAGATTCTAATTAGGGGTTAAATGCGTCGTGAAATACAGTCAGCTTTAGGATACTGAAAGCTTTTAGCTCGCTTATTTTTTCATGCATCAACGCGTTTGGGCTGAGATTTGATTTGTAAGTTTTTAATTGCAAATCATGCAGAATATATCAATGATTGATTTTTTTAAAAATAGATTAACATTTGATGCCAAACGTATGGGACTTACTTTTTAATCAACAATTCTGTATGTTTTTTTTCGTTATTTAGTCTGCTGTGTCTGGGATGCTTATTCATGAATAGATGCTGGCTGATCGTTTGCAGATCACGCGTTTCTGGAGTTCGTGGATCATCCGAAGATGAAACCGATCAAAGACCGAAGCGTTTGGATTCACATCAACATCCCCGGCCAAGGCGCCGGAGCTGCGGATCTCCCATCTGAGTCAGTATTGATCAATGTCTCATCATTTGTAACAATTAAAAGATCATCATCGTCATTAATAGCCATGAAATGAGACGGAGCGGCCATTGCCGCCATTTAGCGTTGAGCTCAGCTACTGTCAAGTCACTGCACTGCTATTCTTCTTAAGTACAGAAATGTTTTAAACTGTTAATTTGTTTCGGGTAGGGGAGTGTCAGGTACTGTGCCCATTTTAAAAAACGGTATTGGGGGAATTTGCCTCTGACTTGAGAGTTGTGGTGGGGTTGACCTTGTCGTTTTGACCTAGTTAGACTCTATTTCTATCAGTTTGGCCACCAGTCATTGATAGTCAGTGGAAGCTTAGCTGGAAAGAAAGATAAGTGCAGAAATTTTTTTTCTAATTGCGTAAACAATTTAAGCAAAAGCGTCGCGCATACATAGAACTGTGCGGTGATTAATTTTAAAAAGACTGCGGTTCACGTCACTGCCAGTATTGTTTAAAGTAAAGTTCAGTTGCAAAACTTTTTTGAATGTCTCTTTAATAAGCTATTTACTTGACTGTGTAGTTATCATTTTCCCGATCTTCAGGCGATTGGTGAAGACCTCAGTCATGTTCTTAACAAACTGAAGTAAGTTTTACCGTTTCATTGCAGTGAAAATAATAATTAGTCAAGCATTATGATGAATAGTAGTTTTCATCAGTAGTTTTGTAAGTTCCTCACTGCTGCATTTGTCTTATTCCGTCGCACATCTTTGCCATGTAGCAGGTAATTTACGGTTAAATTCACAGTGACTTAAGATATCTGGCTCAAGATGAGCTGGCAACCATGTTTTTATTTTCGGTAAAACATATATTAGTGCTTGACCATATCAACGCAATATCTGGCAAAAATGCTTTTTGGCTACATCTCTGAAAGATTTATTTCAAATCGTCGGCAGTCGTAGAATTACTGATATTATTGAAGAAAACCACTTTTATAGTCGTCGTTTTAGCATAGTATACTAGCTGTGGTTTTGCATCAGTTAATCATTTTTTCTCTTTCTGCTGACAATCACAACGTTGCTTATAATTATTTACTTAAAGCTTTTTAAATTCTTAGTTTTCGCCATCAGTTCTATTATAACTAGATTATACGCACTAGTTTTATTGATGTACGTAATAATTGCTATTGACATTCTTACGGCCCAAAATGGCCTTCTGTATTTTGCTGTGCTGTTAAGAAACTTCAGTTTACTCACTCAGATCTACGTTTGATGCAGTGAGATCTGCCAACGTACACAGTCTTCTCTTTATCATGGCATGTTATCTAACAGGGTGTTTACACGATCTAGCAAACGCCCAGCAAACTTCCAGCAAATGTATTCAAAGTACACGTGCTAATGCTGGACGTTTGCTGGATCGTGTAAACACCCTATAAGGGCACTGAAAGACGAGGGGGTTTCCGCTGACGGTCGTCGCCATGAACGGAAACTTGTCTCGAGTGAACATCATATCCATTAACTAATATGCTGTTCACACGACACGGTGTTCCGACGAGGCGACCGTAACGGAAAACCGATAATTGGAAACCTTGTTGTCAATATGTGCCGGCTAGACGAAACCAATTATAATATGAATGAAGTTGATTATTATAATATGTACTTTCTGTAATGGTCCACTGAATTTCTAGTAGCTTCTACTAATTAGTTAGTTATGTACAAAGCAGGCGGTCTTCAAAAAGTAAACCCTTAAACTTTGTACATTTACAACAATTTTCTAAAATTTTGGAAAAAAACACTATCAATAATCGCTGAAGATGCTAGCACATAAATGTATGCGTGCGGCGTTGTAAAATATAGTCAGCTTTGGAATATAGGCTACTAAAATGATTTTGTAACTCTCACTTAGTCTAATCCTGACTATGTTACACAAGGTAGTGTAGCGACGCATAAATTGCTCTGTGATGGGATCTTTAGTAATTACTTAATTGCAAATTTGCTGCAGAGGATATTAGGCCAAGTGAAAAAATATTTGAACATATATCACCCTTTTTATTTGGTTACTTTTTATTATGTGCTGTGCTGTGTTGATATTGAATTGCCACTGGCAGTATGGTGGGGCACACAATGTGGCGGTCGTCGTGAAAAATTTGCCAGGTATAAAATGAGATAGCAGTAAGCCGTTAATATAGAGGGGGACGTACGTAGCTTACTGGGAGCGTTTCTTATTAGTACTTCTTGTAATAGGATGTGTAATTCACTTTTGTTTGTGTGTGTTATCAGAATTACTTCATTTCTTTATCAGTGCTGTAATAATGTGCGTGAGTGCAGTGTGAAAGAAGTCGTCTGCTTCGGCGAGGGAGCTGGCGCAAACATTCTTGCACGATTTGCTGTAAGTCTTGGAGGCGGCTTCTCTATTCTCTGTCTATTTTCTGTGCAAAGTGTAGTACATTTATTGTTAAAAGTAAGTAAGTAAGTAAAGTGTAAATTTATATAGCGCATATCGTTAAGCTAACCTCTACTGCGCTTGAAAATGCTAAAAGAAGACCTGCTGTTAGAATAGAGTAGTGTTTATTGTTGTCATTGATTGTTAGCATTAATGTTGTGGGTATGTCGTAATTATCGAAAACAGTGTTAGTTTTTGTTTTACTATGAATTTCTTCAGCAGTAAAGATTTTTCATCAACAAAAAATAATTTTACTTACGACGACTTAGCAGACGTTTTTTTTTATTTACCTGCATAGAAAAATGTTTGTTTTAATGACGATTTTGTTTGTATTATGCGGCGGTTTGTATGCCACATTACTCATCTTGCCCGTCCGTGCGTCTGTCTGTCCGTTTGTCCGTCTCTCTCATACAGGACACAAAACGCATCGTAAAAACATGCTTCGCGAGTACGTTCCACAAGGCAGAATAAACCAATGTTTAGCGCAAGTTTTCAGTTTACAAAGGTTTCGACATCAAGGGCACAGGATATCAAAAACCGCGCTTAAATGACGCATATTTCGCGCGCGTCCTGACAGCTTCTGCAGTGTTCTTCTTCTGTGTGTTTCGTCTCTACTTGCCGTAGGGATAGCGTGTAACGGTCGGGCAGCATCCAGGAATTTTCATCAGTGGCTGTGGTTAACTTATGATGGAGAATTCCAATGATAATATGGACGTCCGCGTATCATGTGGGCACTGAGCGCTTGTCTTGACTTAAGGTTGATTGTGTATACTACATAGCCAATAGGGTATTATATTATACGCTGGATGTCAAAATGTCACTGTGTGTTGGCAGATGGCGAACAATGCCCGGGTTCTGGGCATCGTGCTAATGCACGCGACTGGAACGTCGGCAGGAGTGTTTGAAATGCTCAAAGACAAGGTCTGTGTATACCACGGTCATGTATTATTATTATTTTTAATGCCATTTTATGGCGCTGAATCGAAAAAGCAGCAAAAGCGCCAATATTATGTAGTTGTGTCATCTTTAGAACATTTTTGTTTGCTCTTTACTATCCTTTACCCTATAGTTCAGTATAAACTTATTTTTTACTTGAAGTTGACGTACTGACTAATCCATTATTTTTTGGATAAAACTACAAATATGTTATAATAATCGTCATTTTATATACGCATTCAATCCTTTATTAAAAAGTTTAAAACGTCAGGAAATGTTAAGACGCATATAAAAAGTAAAAATGTGTGTAAACGTTGATTGGATATACAGATCTGTACAGGGTATGAGCGTGGTTTATAGATGATGAACTGGAAGTTGGATACCGTTGAGAAGAAGACGTCTGTTGCTAACTATCTTGTGCTTCACAGGTTTGGCACGGTCGGTATACAACACGTCTGATTGTCTCTACTGCTACTGCTGTTTGTTTTTTGTAGCTGTTGCTTTTTAAACGCAGTGTTTTAGTTTTTTTTCCAAAAAGAACTATTTTACCAGAATGTTTTAATGCAAATATATGGTGGAACATTTTAAGTTAAAGTTTAACTGTCGTCTGTGTTTATGTTTTAGTTTTACTGGTATTTATGCTTAACTAATACATGTGCTGCGTGCTGCAGACAGACAGCAGATGCAAAGACGCAGACAGCCACATACATGTTGTCTGAGAATAAGGGTCTTATAGCTTGCACCGTCGCGAGTCAACAAATGCCTGATATGATTTGTTCTTGTACTGCAATTATGTGAACGCCCGCAATGCACTACAAGTTATCTGCGTAGTCGCTGACGACCGTTTCCAGTTATTCTATTGCTTTGCACTGGTGCAAACCTTTGCAATACGACTGCAGTATGCGTTTTCTACAAGTTTTTGCAAACTTGCAGCAGAGAACTTGTATTGTACTGCAAGAAACAGCCGTGTTTTACTATTGCAGTTGTATGGCATTTGTATAAACCCCATTATAGAGAATTTTTAGTTATAAATTTTATGAGGTGAAATTTGCTGAGTGACTGTTACTGACAGTCGATGTTGTGGCTGTCTGTCTAAGTTGATGATGCTGAATCATCAAGCTTTGTCTATAACACCTGATCTTAACTGCAATGCAAGACTAAATTTATTCATATAATTGTTTATATGAAAATATCAAATATTCTGATGCAATTCTGCTTTACTGTGCATGCACTTACTTCGTTGTACACTGTTCAGCTCAACACCATATGCTATTGGTTATGTAAACTATTTCTGTCCAGATTGTTATTGTAAACATACATATTAATCTGAGCAATTGTTGTAATGACTTACTCATCTGTGTTGGCAATTTTTTTTGCTAAAAGAAGTCTAACTGTATTTGCCCATAGTCAATATTTTATTTATACATTGTGGCTATATTTTATATTCTATCAAGTATTCTGCTGCTGCATTTACCGTGCATGATCGTGTGCGTTTGTAACTGTTTTATAAATTGAATGTTGCATGTGTTGCTGCTTCCTGATTTCTGTGCATGGCTCATCTACAGACCAAGGTAAACAAACCGCCAGTTTTGTATAGCTACCGTGAAACAGTTGGCTTACCAGTTAATCTGTTGATGAGTTTTATGGTTGAAACGTTTATACTACCTGTGCTCGACACCCAGCATTGGGGCAATTTTCTCTTTAAGTGTGAAAATAATTTTTGAACAGAAAAAAATTTTTTCTTTTTCTTTTTCTGTAATGTACATATCCTCTTGCGAATAATGTCGTACTTGCAATGTATATTATAAGAGTATAATATATTTGTTGCAGTTTGATATTTCTAAATAGGCTGCTCATAAGACGTTGGCTTTATTAACAAGAAACTTAGTTTTCTGTTACCTGCGTCATGTGTAATTACTGCCAGAAATGTGCTCTTTAGCTCATTTACCGTTGTTGTTTTTAACTGTACAGTATTAAGCCCTAGAGAAAAGGGTTCAAATGGCTACAGCTTAAACCCAAAGGGTCGTGCTCCCGCTTCGTCTTTTCTTTTTTTTCTTTTTCCCCCTAAAAACCAGTTAGAAGTGTAGAGTGTGCCACTAGACGTGTGGTCGTTCTGAAAAGAGTCTAGTGTTGAAAATGAAGTTATATTAATAGATAACAAGATGCGCAAGATATATTTGAGTGTCCTGGAAAACCTCAGCCGTCCAAACATTGCGTGAGACGCGAAGACGTATGGCTATGTTAAGAGTAAGCACTATGTATTGTTTGATGTAACAAAGCTGCACTGATGCATGTCTGTCGCGCAGTTTAGCAAAGCGAACAACAACGAGGAGCTGAGAACGATCGTTGAGAACTACCAGGAAGTCTTACGCACTAAGACCAACGTTAAGAATCTTCATATGTTTGTGGAAGCATTTCACAAGTAAGTCAATTTTATCATTTTGTCGGCATAAAATAAACTACGCCATGTTCGCAGTTATGTTGTTTTCTAAGATGTTTCTTGATGAAATATTTGTACACTGTCCGTTAACTACCCAGATCATAGATCATTTTAAACTCGTGGAAATTATTGACAGTCATGTAATATTATGTAGTGGAACAGCTGGGATTTTGTGAACAGTGTCACTGCATTGGAAAGGTCAGAATGATCAGTTATACAGCATGAAACAGTGGTGAAAATTTGTGATGCAGTCACTCTCCAGTAAGCGATTAATCGTGGCTGATTGCGTGCTTTGTGCAGGCGAACTAACATTGAAGACTTCGTCATTAACTTGAAGTAAGTTCTGTTTCAGTTAATTTCATCCACTTCTAATTTTGCCCTATTCCAATGTTTGTTTTTGCTCAGGTGGATGTGTTTTTTGCACTTATAAGTTTTCAAGTATTAACTGCTTTACCGATTTTCGAAATTATTTCGCTAACCAAGTCAGTGATAAACGTGACAAAAACATTAATATTGTTAAAGACTCTACCGCATTCCAAACGCGTCGTAAAATAACGTCAGCCTGAGGAAGGTGAAAGCTGTTTTCTAACTCACTTATTGTAAGACAGATCATATTTCACAGGGTAGCGACGCTTTGCGTAGAGGCAAAAGATAAAGGTAAAGGTCCAGTACTTACTGTAGCGTTTTTACGAGCGAAAGCAGCTACTGGTTTCAGCGCGTCTTAGCCATCGCAATTCTGTCCGTCCGTTTGTCCGTCTGTCTGTCCGTCACACGGGTGGATCAGTCAAAAGCAGTGCAAGCTAGGATTACCAAATCTTCACCATCGGCTGCCCGGAAAACTCTAGTTTCAGGAACTGTAAAGTTTTTCCATATATTCGAAGGGGGTCACCCCGAACGAGGGCGCTAAGTCAATAAGTCAATATGACCAATAAGTTGCTGTATCTCAGTAACGGTGCGAGATAGGGCCTAGGTTACTATTAATCACTAATAGGAAGTCGTACACTGGCTCTCGATTGGCGCCGAATTCAATGACCTTGAATGACCTTGAACGCTAAAATAGGGGGTTTATGGATTTTTTGGCGATTTCGGGCTGCTACATAAGTCTATATCATTCACAAGGTGGCGCCACGGAACTATCATTATGCGATTCAGATAGAGAATTTGGTATTTGTATATTTACTTAGTGTGAACACCTTAATTTTCAGCTAAACTACTGAATCGGAACTGCTATAGGCTTTCGCGCGTCTCGTGAGCATTAGCTCAAATTTCTTGCTATATTAGTCAGACTCGTGACCGGGAGCGTTTTACAATTTCAGAAGTGACAGCTGATTGACATGAGCTAATGATACCGCAGCGCACGATGCATTTGATGTGATTTTCTATGATTACCTACATCTGCAATTGTAAATTTACTGCAATGTGCGTGGGTAAAAAACTTTAACTTTGATCTATGACGAAAACTTAGAGACTTGCTTTTTTATAAGGTTTCTCGGTATATGTGTATAGATGTTCGGCGCTTTTGATCTCCGGCCAGCATTCGATCTTCAACACATCGACGCGCAGTCTGCATCAGGCGATTACAAAAACCTGCGCTGACAAAACCAAAGTCGAGTTCATAGAAGTGATTGGAGTCGCAAACGTCGTTGAAGAAAAGGTTTTTGCACTGCTCATTGACTCCTGTAGGGGCGTAGTTAGGGGCGTAGTTCTAAAAGAGAAATCGGAAAGCCATGAACACATCAGTGTAAGGCAAAACCTTGCTTCAATCTTTGCATGTTTTGCACATTGCTTCAAAACAGAAGTTTGTAGAAAATACAGTAATTTTTATAATGGGTTGAAAATTTATAGTTTTAAATATTTTTTAACAATAGTGGATAAGCAAGTTCTCTTTTTGGAGAGAAAGTAAGGAGACGGCGTCCCCCTCCGCCACTGTACGTCACCTACCCGCTTAATAGTTCTGTAATCGACTGCTGTATCTGTTATGCTTATAGTTTTTCTCCCAAAATTGTTACTGGCGTCTTTGCTATGTAGCACATTGCTTTTGCTTATGCAAGGTAACTGCATCCTTAACTTTTGAGTTGACCATATGAATTTGAGAGCTAGCAAAAGTCGGTAACTATTACACTAGCTGATTTGTTTACTGTCTATGCCTGTTGCTGTGCAGCCGGACAAACTGGCAGAAAGTTTTCAATACTTTCTTCAAGGTCTCGGACTAGGTAAGTCAGTCTTTGATAATGATGATGGACGTTTATAGCTGTTTGAAGAGACACTGCCGCGTCTAGTCAGATCAATGATAAAATAGCGCCTAGAAAGATTTTCTGAGATTTTGATATATAGGTCCTGTCATGTGTTGAGTGTGGCGTTAACTCTATTTCACGCATCATTGGACTGTTCATGGATTTTTTGCAGTTTTTTGCTTCAAGCTGGTTTTGATATTTTGTTGTTTTTGTTTTCGTTATCTTTTTCTTTTCAGTTGTTTTATCTTAGGCTTTTATCTTTACTGTAATAATTTATCAATTTCTTGATTTTCCATATTTTACATAGGCCTATCACTGCATTTGTTTCATTTGGGTTCAGTTTTAAACAATTTTAGTTGTTTTAGTTTGTTTGATTGATTAAAGTGGAAAGCAGTTACGTAAGCAAATTGTTATTGATTGCAACTGATGTGACCAGTTATAAGGGACTGGGTTAGACCTACGTGCCCTTTGACTTCCAACTGTTAAATTGTTCAAAGGCAATTTCACACCCGCACAAACTCTGACACATTCTTGTCCATATGGTTGCTTTTTCAGTGATTAAAAACAGTATTGTATTACGCTTATTGCTGCAATGAAACTTAGACCATAAATTTTTAGTTCAATCAGCATCGCGATGAATGCATTGAACCACACGTTGACGCTATTCTGCTTTGTTTATCGTTAGTTTTTAGCTTCTTTCCAGGTGGCGTCCATGTCTTTTGATGACCAATAACATGAATTTCTTTTTTGCATCACTTTCAAATTTTTCTTCGCAGTTTCGTGCCCGCCTCTCACCAAATCGTGGCGCCGTCGGTCATATAATTGTTGATTGTGTTTGGGCTGTGCAGTTTCGTCGGTGCCGATGCACAATGTTCACAAGATGCTTCGCACGAGAACGATGTCGATGGAGGAGTATGACAAACCGATGCGTGAGCGGCAGAGCAGCATAGCTTCTGTGAGTCCACCAAACAGTCCTGCTCCGAAGTCTTCACCCCCCGCTACTGCTCCCACTTCAGTCCTCGGCTAGAACACTTCACGCCAGAATGATGTGAATTTCTGTGCACGGGACACAGTTACAGTGAGTTAGGAACCACAGTTTTCCGCACGCCGCGGAATTCTGAACCGAGCCGCGGTGTTTCTACGTTCCCGAGGTATTCGGTGGAATTCGGCATTGGCCGATGTATACTTTTATTTTTCAGTTTAAATTGAAGTTTGCGAGACACTTTTGACACAAGCGTCAGTCTTCTTAAATCGACTGAATATACGTTAGCCTTTTGGACCCTATCAATTACTAGGCCCGGTCCAACGTTGATTTTTCGGATTTTTCCCTGACATTTCGCCAGCTGGACTTTCGTTGCTATTTTTAAAACAATTAAACATTCTACTGCTGACCATAAAACCTAAAAAGAACTGATTATAGTACGATTAAAAAGCCACGCGAGCTGCGAATTAATTCATCAGAATATACAATCTTCGTTTACACTAGTTTGTTGACGTTAATTATTTAACAATGGCCATGTGTGTTCGATAAAAAATGAGCCTTTTAGGCGAGCGTGAGAATTGGAAACTGTTGATTTGTTGATCACAACGTTTTCTGCTTTGAATCAGTTCGGCCATCCCGTGTAGTTAATTGTCTGCTTTACGGTACGACTGACTGAACAACGGTCACTGATTAAGCTTAGTTCTGCGTTGATGGTTTTGTGTGGTCATTACAGCTGAATCGTAAACAGACTGCAGTGTATTTGACTGGTGATGTATTGTGAACAAGCGGAAGTTACCGCGGTGCAGTCATTGCACTGCAAGCATCGCGATTTAATATGTAGGCCTAATTAAGTTGTATTAAGTGACTAGTAGGCTTTAAGGAAGACTTTGTTCCCAGTGACTAGTGAACGTCTAAGTTCAGTGACTGTTGTGAAACTGTAAATAGTTGGCGTTAACGTTTTGAGTTTATTTAAGTTTTCTGTTTGTTCCTGTAAACTCGGGGCTGGTTTTTCCAAGCACAGGTTTGGCTAGATGTTAATTGACTTCAGATTAAGTCAGGTTATCGCCGTTGCGTTAACTTTTTGGAATCTTGGAGGATAACCTGGGGTTAACTCTTAATCTGTGCGTGTGAAAACCGGCCCCAAATATAAATAATCTAGGATGTGATGAGTTGACATTTGCTAACATGTAGTCATTAGTTGCACAACTTACAGCATCGTGTAAAATAACAGGTGGTTGCAGTGTACTGGTGAGTTTATACTTCACGCTGTTATAGTTCATGGCGATTGTGTATTTTTGAACCTGCTATTAGTCAGTTGCTGTTACGCATTTGTTGCATTTTTTACGTTGTTTAAGTTTCTAGGCGGCCTCTCAGATGAAGCAGACCAACGACAGAAAGCTAATAATTATTTGTCGGCAGAGAACTGTTTGTTGTTCTTTGTGTACGACATGTATGTACATGTATTAGCAGCATTTGACGTAGAGACCGAATGTGTAAAGTTATTTATCAGTTTGGTATGCGGCCCTCCTTATTGGCCATGATGCGGGTCTTGCTCATCCGTCCTTCGACTGTGTGTCCGTCTGTCCGTCCGTCTGTCTCATACGGGCTCCTATTTCTAAAGCGAAAGGCGCAGAAAGACAACGTTTTTCAGACTGCTGTGAAACTGCTTATTTTTACTTTGAAAGGTCAAAGACCAAGGTCACTCGAAGTCAAAAACTATTTTTAAAAATGGAGCATAAATCGCGGCATTGCTTAATTCGTCACGAACGCATGATGTTGGCTGTTATTGTGAAATTCGAATAAGTAAATGTTGTAGGCGGACGACCGCATTTTATGTCGACAGTGTGGTGACATCTTGTAGTTTTCATTTCGTTGAGCTGTGTGTTCTATAATGTCAGACAGCATGCACCTGCTAGACTTGTGTAGTGGAGGATGATGTGAACATGACATTGTGCATATCACTCTAGGCCGTTGTCTCATAAACAGTCTTGTGGCAGTTTTATTGTAAATTTCGTAACTGGGCTGTTGACAGCGTTTAGCCATTAAAACATTATTATCACTTCATGCATAGGGCCCGCATTCGAAAATTTGAAATAGGCAAAATCTTTTTGGCGTTTAATTTGAAATTGCAACATTTTCAATAGTGACAGTTGAAGAGTGTTGAATCACCATCATTGTGTCACGCCGAATTTCTGCGACAGAAACACAACAAAACGGGCACTAGACTTAAGAGTGATTACACGTAACAAGTTACTGCTGTTGCAGAGGCAAAACAGCTTTGCTTGTTAAAAGATTTTTGATGCGAATATTACTGATAATCATTTACGTTAGTGTTGTTTTTTGATTTTCGTGGTTGTAGTTTTTGCGGTTTGCTACTTTTTTTAATTTACATCATGTTTCAATAAAAAACGTGACACTTTTATTTCTTTAATAACTGTGAAACGTTGGCCGATTTTGATAATTTTTGGCAAGCAACATCAGAAACTTGACGTAAACGACTGTAGTTTAGTTCACCTAACTTTAATAGTCTGATGCTACACTGCCTTGTGAAATTCAGAACTCGTAGTTCGGCCGTTTACAACAATGAATCCATACTAGGTAGTGTATGCGTGGACTCAGAAATAATTAACTTAATAACGGCAAACACGAGTGATATTATCTCTCAGAGAGTCTTACGTGTTTTATCACATCACATATATTGCTGCGTGTTCTCAAAATGTCGGCTAAAGTACGACTTCTGCATTTCACGAGGTAGTGTAGCGACAATATTAAAGTGAGGCGAGTTAAACTGTAGCCGTTTACGTTAAATTTCTTTGTGATGCTGCGTGCCAAAAATTATCAAATTCAGTCAATGTTTTACAAAGTCATTCAAAAAATAAAAGTGGCACGTTTTTTATTGAAACAGTGTATTTGCATTTATATTTACTTTTGATCAGCACAGTCTTGAGGCTTAACAATTATTTAATGAGTTTGTTGATGATCATTAACTTTTGTAAAGTATTTTGTTGTTTTGCTTAGTGGTGATGTTGATGCAGTGTGAGTGGCTGCTGATTGGATGCAAAAAAATTTCTGTGCAAACGGTTGCGGCCGGCAAAAAATTAGGGACGAGGGGCGCGGCGAATTTTTTTATTATTTATTTTTATGTAATATTACCCAACAAAATCATAAACAAGACGCCCAGCTATCGCAAGGAAAATTTCAAGTCACGGAGAGAAAGCGATTTGTCAGAGGTGAGACAGTTCCATGCACGCTATGCTAACGGAACGCCGTCTTGAAAGCTACAATGAACGCTAGTACATGTATAACAGACATCGCACGTGGTCATTTCGCCAAGCGATATAAATAAATAGCTACTGTTCCATGCACGTGGTCATCTCGCCAGATGATATAAACAGCTACAGAGTAAATAAACAAGGAAAATATCGGACGCAGGTATTGCAAATATTTCTCACAATAAAAATGCCTTGCTCGGGAAGACACGCTACAACCTATACAGATCCCGTTGCAGTGCTGACCTTCAGGATTATTCAAGATAAATAATTTTCATGTCATTTGAAAGCCTATATGAGACTTCCTATTAGCAATTAATAATAACCTAGGCCGTATCTCTTACTGTTTTCGAGATACGGCCACTTATAGCTTTAAACATTCCATTCAAAATTGCGTCCAAACCGTTGCAGATACACATTGTTACTATTAACAGTCTATATAAAGTCGTCACCGCTATATCCGCTGGTACCATCGCAGATCCTCCACGAGTCACCGTTTAGCCACAATACCACACAATTGGCATTGCATAGTGCGTTATAACCCTTCAAGGTCATCCAAGGTCATTGATTTCCATCTTATTTGAAAGCCAGTATGCGACTTCCTATTGGTAATCAATAGCAACATAGGCCCTATCTTGCACCGTTTAGCCACAATACATCCGTGACAGACGGACGGACAGACAGACATCATCATCATCATCGACAACCGTGGGCTCAATGCCCGTTGGTGTCTGACGCCATTCTTACTATCGCTGCCCACCGCTGCCTATCTAGGGCAGCGTGG
>Ga0209367_1001364_pt1 | contig 29703 bp, 24 predicted proteins | sample WorMetLIZISLAND2_FD_187412 | JGI IMG/M metagenome (GOLD analysis project Ga0209367, IMG submission 187412) | Marine gutless worms symbiont microbial communities from Max Planck institute for Marine Microbiology, Germany - Olavius geniculatus... ...
AAATTTTTAATCGCGATTAATCTCGCGATTAAAATAATTAATCTTAGTTAATCTCGGAATTAATCGCATAGTAAAAACCAGACAATATGTATCAATTATCATTCAAAGCTCAATTCACTCAAAAGTCTCAACCTAATACTCGAATGCAATCTCAAATGCTGGCTTTTAGGTTGCTGTCATTGTAACTTTTCTACAGCATCGGTTTTATTGTCCGATGATTCACTTGCCATTTTACTACCTTTTACACAAATATATTTTTGTTTATCAACATAACATTGCAAATGACGTCACGTTTCCGGTTTCAGCAATAAATAAGTAAATCAAATACACATATAACGTTGCACCCACGATTAAAAATTAATCGCAATTTAAAAAATTAATCGCGATTAGTGGATTAACGCATTAATCTCACGTTAACTGCGATTAATCTGCAGCCCTATATGTTACGTATTGACTTATCCAACAGTAAAAGATTATATTAAGACTAAGAATGAATAAATATCATTTATATCAGTTTTTGTTCTAAATTATCATTAAAATAAAACAAAGATGTATTCTGTATTGTGCAGCATTTCTTGGGCAATTTTAAGAAATTTTCAGTTTTTTGATGTAATTAAATGCGTGAAAAACTGTGTAAGTGTGTAATATTTGTATTAAACTTGACTGAAAGAACGCTATGTGGCAGTTTGACATTAGTAAGTGTAACTACGAGTTATGTTAGAGATAGTCTAAATGTCCGGTGCTGTGACTAATGTTAGTTGCTGTCTGCATGCAGTGCCTATATGAGTGAGAACCTGGCCAATGATAGTCTGCTGCGGAGGCTGTGTTCACAGCAGCAGCACAGTTCATCTTCATCCAGCTCTTCATCAGGTGCATTTTTGGCCTTTTATTTGATGCAGTTTGTTTAATAGCACACGCTAGTGTTACATTCCCATAGTTCTTTGATGCTCCATGCAACAGCATGATTGCTAAAATGTGTACTGCTGTAGCAGTCTTCTAAGTTTTTTCTGAAGATTTGGGCTTAAACTGGAATAACTTTAGAAAGACAGGCCAGATAGACAAAAGTTGAAAATAGCAGTGAACTCATAAATATTTGTTCCAGTAAGGCCTAAAAAATTTGTGCCTCCGGTTGCCATCTGTCCTTAGAAAAGACCTGCATCCCTAAAATTTTTACTGGACCTTCAAAAATATCAGCGCAGTTTTTAGTATGTTTTCAAAATTTTGCTGAAGAATACTGTTTACATCTAGCCTGAAATGTTGCAGTATCTTAGCTTAAGGTTTCCTGACTACTATTTAGTGTGTCAGATTGTTTTTCTGAGTTGTTGGGTTACGCCATGATAAGAAAATAAATAATAAAAAAATTTCACCACCCCATCTTTAGTTTTTTGCTGGCTGCAACCGGAAACACGAATATTTTTTTACGCCTAAGTATTTGGTTTTAGTCTTTATTGCTGATTTATAGTTTATAATGCAGCAATCCTGAGAGCCACATTACATGCCTTGTCTGTTTATTCATCTGCCCTGTCGTTTGCTGGCTGCTAACTCAGAAATGAAAAGTAGAGAAATTGAGTACAAAAGGTCAGAGGTCAATTGGGTCATGATAGCCATGTCATATATCGGCACTGGGTCAACATATTTGTATGTTTCTAGAAATAGCGGCAGCTGACCGTCTGTTGGCTGGCAGGTAAGGCGGACAAAGGTGCGCTGGGTGACAGTGGCGTGGGTACAGCCAGTGACGCCGACAGTCATGATGACAGCATTGCAGTGGAAGGTGATAAACTCGTCATTCGTCAGCAATCACTCCCAGTTGCTGCTCCAGCTCCTGCTGCTGTCTCGGATCAGCTCTCCAGTAATGACAGGTATTACTATATCAATAAGTGAAACGTGCTAAATTGCAGCACGAATACAAAAAAGTGCGCACAACGAAATAAAATGATTGAAAGCTTAAAACTGTGTGAAATTCTCAGTTATCTTTAAGGGCATGCGGAATAATTTTTTGTTTAATTTTGATTAGGTTTTTCCAGTTTTGGTTTAGGATAAAAAGCAGTTTCGGTTACAATCAGTTGGGAATTGGAAGATTTATATGTTTGTTTCATTTATTTTTCTATAGGTCATTGTGACAGGCTGCAATGATAATTCAGTATTTACTATCTTTTTTGGAGTGCCAAAAAATTACTTATATGGAATTTTGGCCAGTATAGTAGATGTGCAAGATGCAATTAAGCTGTGGACAGTTGCATCTGGTGTTGTACAAATAAGTGAATGCTAATTGATTAGTGACACCGATATTGAGATTGTTGGACTGATTTGTATTGGATTCTGTTAAAACTGTATCGATATAGGTGTTTGGTAATGACACATTCAGTTGTGTTAATGCTACAGGTCAGAAATGTCTGAAGCCAAGACGTATAGACACCTGCGTGGCAACTGGTTGGCATACTGGGAACATGAAGTCGGTCGAAGTGATCGCGACACTGCGTTCCACGTACAACAGATTGTGCTGCAACACTTCGTCGGTATGTCTGTAAGCATTTGCTGATAATGGTAACTTCTTATGCCATTTTGGATTATTAGAATTAGCTCATGCCAGTCAGCTTTCATTTCTGAGACTGTAAAGCACTTCCGGACATGGATTCGATTTATGTTACAAGCAGTGCTGTATGAATTACCCATCTGTTACATTTAAAATTTGCGGCATTGTTTATGCTTAATAAAAACGCGCATATTTATCATTTTTTATGTAGTGTTTCTGTCATGTGTGTTCATTTTTACACACGAAAGCAGCTAGGCCTACTGCTTTCAACGCGTCTTAGTCATCGCAATTCCGTCCGTCCGTCTGTCTGTCTGTCTGTCACACAGGTAGATCAGTCAAAAGCGGTGCAAGCTAGAATCACCAAATCTTCACCGTTGGCTGCCCGGAAGACTCTAGTTTCAGGAACCATAAAGCTTTTCCATAAATTCGAAGGAGGTCACCCCGAACGAGGGCGCTAAATGAGAGGGGGGTGGGCAAAATTTGCGATTTTTGGCCGTCACCCCGAACGAGGGCGCTAAATGAGAGGGGGGTGGGCAAAATTTGCGATTTTTGGCCAATAAGTCACTGTATCTCAGTAATGGTGCAAGATAGGGCCTAGGTTACTATTAATCACTAGTAGGAAGTCGTACACTGGCTCTTGATTGGTGCCGAATTCAATGACCTTGAACGCCAAAGTAAGGGGTTTTATAGATTTTTGGCGATTTCGGGCTGCAACAAGTCTATATCATTCACAAGGTTGGACCACGGAACTATTGTTATGCGATCCAGATAGAGAATTTGGTATTTGCATATTGGCTACAGGACTTTTCGTACGGTGGACTATTCATACCATATAGTGTCATAATTTAACGACACTTACGACAGTCTATAGTTCATTTTTAAGTTTACTGACACATTTTAGCATCTACGTATAGCAAACTGCCTTGCTGAACGCTCACGTCTTGTTCTTGTGCTTGTATAAAATTTACATATTGATCATTTAAAAAAATATTGATACTGATATCAATATCGTGATATTTTAAAAAATATTGTATCGATATCGTATTGAAATTGAAATCCTGATATCGAATCACTGATCTGGAGTTTGCAGTTGCTCTGTTAGCCTTAACCTTTATACAGGGCTCAGCACTTTTTGGTGGTATATGCTGGAACAGCTGTTGGGCAGGAAGTTGCAATATTCCGACAAGCACTGCAAATTTTTGACAGAATTTCAACAGGACAGTTCCAAATCTCCAACAGAGGAAATTACAGGTGGTTCTAAATTTCCCAAAAACTGATTTACAGCCCCACGTTTTGCATTTTTGATGACAATTTTCTGACAAAAAGAAGATATTCTGACAATTTTTCGACAGCCAAAAACTCTACTGATCTCTGGCCACAGTCCACCGATTGAATTAGCTAAGCTGTACATGCGTGCAGGTCACAAAGGTGCCGTCCGATCCATTTGTGTGCTGGACAGTGAAAACTCGTTCATTACAGCCAGCAAGGATCGTACCGTACGACTGTGGTCTCTGCGTAACTGCTTTGATGGATCTGCAAGGTCGGTTTCATATGTATTGCAATTTTCTTTTTAAAATTATAGTTTTTTTATAAGTTACTTGCTTATTAATCAACAGGTTTCAGGAACTGTAAAGTTTTTCCAAAAATTTGAAGGGGGTCACCCCAAACGGTGCTAAATGACATGGGGGTGGGGAAAATTTGCGATATCCAGCTAGTACGGCGTTGGCAGAGCAAGACAGGTCACGCCCTCTGATGAGTACAAGTAAAGCACTATAGATAATTAGTTGCTAGTCGTCTGGCGCCATCTGGCGACTGATTTTGTTTTACTGGGTTTTCAAACGTGCACCGCTGTTGCGCATTCCCCTTTGTGTTAGCTGGCTTTTCTTGTTGCTGTTCATTTCATTTCTGTTGCACCTTAAGAAACAATTGGTCTGATATTCCAAGCTTTGTACTGTACATTTGTGCAGCCTGTTAACCATTCTTTTAAAGTTTTAAAATTAACACTAACATGGTGAGATATTGTTTCACATTTACTCTCGAGAGTGCTATTTCTGTATTAGTGACTAGTGCCTAATGTTCTGTGACTGTTGTGCAGTGTTTTGCCGCAGTGGACCTACACACATCATAAGAAGCCGCTGCAGAGTATCGGCTTTGTGGAGTCTGTGCGTCTGGTAGCATCAACTGATGGACTGTTGCACGTATGTTTCGCTAACTGATCAGCTGTGTGGGTTGTGTTGCTTTTGTGTCTATAATCCAAACGTTTGCCGCTCCAGCAGGTTAGGGAGTGTCTGATCTTAGAGCCGAGGCTGTTGCCTGTTTGGTGGGACTCCAGGCAGTGTTCACCCTACAGGACTATAGCACTTGCCAGGGCATCAGAGTCCTTACCGATTCCAAGTCTCACATCTAACGCTTGTCCCAAGGCCCCACACGCCAGACAGAGCCTACATTTTGTTCCATCTGGGCTGCCCTGTCAGCTATTGGCGTGTCGAATGAAGTTAATGTCCAGTGGATACCGGCACACATGGGCCTGGAAGGAAATGCAGCAGCCGACCAAGAAGCCAAGCGAGGGAGCATGCTTCCACAGTCATCCACTACCATGGGCCTCACTTCAGGGTCCACGTGCCAGGGTCCATAGAGCATTCACAGGCAGTCAACACTGCTACCAGCATTGGCAACGGGATTGGTCCAGAGACCAGTGCGTCACGGTGGCACAAGTACGCACTGGCCATTCTCCGCTGGCAGCAGCTTACCTGCACCATATCAGGCGCTGGGACTCAGCCCACACTGTCAAGGCGCCGAAGATACAGTTGAACATCCGGTGTTCCAATGTCCGACCCACGATCAGGCCAGGAGGGACATGTGGCCTGGAGACATTTTTACAACAGACCCGCGACGCCTCTGGAGCTACCTGGAACGGACTGGGTCGGTGACGCACCCCCCTGACCGGGAATGAGAGAGAGAAAGAGAGGATACTGGTATATGCAGAATATATAGGAGACGACAGTAGTCTGACTCTTTACAACATACGGTAAAGTACCAGTAGGCCCTAGGGGTCAAGTGAACTTGTAGTAATAGAAGCCGAGGGCTTCTGTCCAAAGTTTTATGGTAAGTAATAACAGTCAGTCACTCAGAGTCAGTAATCGTCCAGTAAAAGCATGATTGTGCTATGCGTGTATTGTGCAGATATGGGATCCGTTTGTGCCGTGCAATACCCGAGTGGTGAACATGCAGAGAGTGATGTGTGCCAGCAACAGTCAGCCTGCCAATGTCAGCATTGTTCACCCATTGCCTGCTCCGAGTTGCTCTCTTGTAACGGCTACAGCCACCGACACTGTTCTCAGGTAGGCTAAGTACATACCGCAGTGCAGGGCTGTCTTTTGCCAATGCGGGGCCTATGGCACTGACTTTTTCGCGCGGCCCCTGATACCACACTGTGACCACATCACACCACAAACTGTAGGATAGGCCCAAGTCTGTATAGGTAATGTAGGCCTTTAGGCTATCTTTTGTATGTTTGAGGTGTACAAAAATTTTGAACCCCAAGATTTTAGCTTTACTTCAGTGGCAGTAATTCATCTCCAAAGGCGATGAAAATTGGTGACTGATCGATCGATCCATTGTCCATTGCAGCAATCACTGCCATAGTGTGGGCCCCTCGGAGTGCAAAGACGGGCCTGCTGCATGTATATATCATTGGGTAGAAGTGTGTTCTCAAGTGTAGACCATTTTCAGGGTAGAATGGCAAAAATCATGTCTACAGTTGTGTGTGGCAAAATGTTCTAACTAGTTACAGTGCCAACACCAGGGTCAACTCAGCCTTTCATCCCTTTCCAGCATGCATCTAGGTAAATCAAGTACCAGCTTACTTGGCTAGGATTAACTTGGGGCACGTACAGTGTCGGGTGTCCCATACGGCAGGTGACACCCCATAGCTTTGCAGAGGGTTTTCCATGGAGTTATATACTCTTTTTAACGTTTTAAACCTTTTGTAGTAATCTGATAGAAAAATTCAACATGTGGTGGCAGATGTGAACTGTGAGGAAATTGTGTTAATATTAGGACGTTCTGATCTTTTTACAGGCTCGTCGATGTAAGAAATGGAAAATTTGCTCACGATCTGCAGTCTGCTATAGCATCTTCAGCTGGTAATTTTTTCACATATGTTTACGTTTATTTGTATCAAGTCAACATGACATAAGAACAGATAGGGACAGAGGCTAATAGTCAGACTGACAGGCGATCAAACAGTTAAAACGTCCAATACAATTATCATTTTTTTATGTTGAAGTGTGTCGTATATTTGTAATTATGAAAAATTTGCTCATTTGTCATGTATCATTTGCCGGCATGACAAAAATAGACCAGCAAAAATTGGCTACCTGCTTCACTCCATACATTGGCCATTCTGACTGTTTCAGTTATTTCAGCATTTACAGTAATGTAAACAAGACTTTTTGTCAACCAAGACTTTTCAGTTCTCACACATCATTTAACACAAGATGGCTAAAAAATGCTGAAACTGTATACCACTAAAAAGTAAACAGCGGCATAGTTTGTAAGTGTGCGAGTGATCGTAATATGAACTCGAGTAGAAATTGGATAGTAGATTTAGATTACATGATATTCATTTTTTCAACTTGGTTGTACTGTTCTGTTGCCTATGGTTGCTGTTAGGTACTGTACACTGCATTACGACCAGTCCTGATGGTAATGTCATTGGCATCGGCTATACATCTGGCGTGTTGTCAACACTCGATCTGCGCACGGGAATGTTACTCGCATCATGGAAAGCACATGAAGCTGACATTCTAGATGTAATGTCTTTACTGCATTTATCATGTAGACCTAACTGGATTGTTGTTTAGTGGTTAGTGCTAATTTAATGTTATTTCTAGTGCGAAAACTATTTCGTTTTATATGTATACGTTTTATCATAGCGTAAAATGTATTGTGTGAGTGCACATCTAACTAGACGACTTTGAAACGATCGAAGTTGTTTTGCCTGCAACACGCGTGTTATAAACAGAACTTGGTGCATTTCAGTCATCACACTTGATTGGAACTCGTGACATTATGGGCGGTTATAACACTGTAGACATTGTGGTGAGAGACTGGAGGACAGAACGAAATACTCGCATAAAAGCAGTAATCAAAAGCAGTAGGCCCCTGTTTGTTAGTTGAATTGTATTGTAATTTAGCTTGTGGCAGGTTGTTGCTAAACCTTTCAAGATTGTTTCCCTGAATATTGTTTTTTGGTTAGCATTGTGTACATCTTGGTGCATATTTAATGCAGTGCCTATGCTGTTGGATTGTGACTGAATGCAGATCAAAGCCGTTGACAACCGGAGACTTGTCAGTTCATCACTGGACCAGACAATAGCCGTCTGGAGACAGGATGAGGGCAAGCACCTGGCACTTCTCAGAGGTATAAACCACCAAAGGAGCATACTATAAGCTTAACTACTGATACTGAGTAAAGATTTGCCGACTGCAATCTACTGTGTTACGTAATACCTTGTTTACACAATGAAGCGGGCTCGTTGAGCCGGCTTATTGAGTGCTCGATAAGCACACATCAAGCACTCAGCAAGTGGTTCAAGCGTATAGTTGCAGTGGCATAGCTCGTCAAGCACTTGGTACTGTGTAGGGATTGCAATAGCGGGATCCCGAATCCCCGCCGTTTTCGCCTATCCCGAATCCCAGGATTGGCGGTGTTCCAATCCCGAGATTACAAAAATTGGATAAAATTATACTTTTTGTGTGTTGAATGATAGAAATAAGAATTTTAGCCTTCTGATGAATAAAATATTTTATGTGCACTAGAGTAAGTACTCCATCGTGTGCACTGTAATTTGTATTTTGACAGTCACCGTCACTCTGTACAGTTCGGATATACCGGGGTACCTTCCGTAGAGGCCTATATATTCTCTCTCTCATTCCCGGTCAGGGGAGTGGGTCACTGGCCCGATCTGCTCCAAGAAGTCCCAGAGGCGTCGAGGATCCGTGTTACACTTTCCTCTTGGCCAGATGTCCCGCCGGGCCTGGTCGTGAGCTGGACACTAGCACCAGGTGCTCTGCTACACTACATTGTATGCATAAAGTAAGTCAGTTAAGGATACCAAAATAACGACCAATCTGTAAGCCTAATCCCGAAACGGGATCCCGGGATTACAAATTTCTCAATCCCGGATCCCGCAATCCGATTGCAATCCCGGGATTGAATTGGGGATTGCACTCACTAGTACTGTGTGCTCGACAAGCTGGCTGATGAGTGCTGGTCAAGCATGGTCAAGTCAGCTTGATGAGAGCTGAATCAGGTTTATTTTGTATATGGGGGTATAGAGCGACACTGATCTTTAGGGCCCGCAATTTTCCGCAGGCCGCGGAATTTTGATTTGAGCCGCAGAATTTGCCCTTTTCCACGGAATTTTGATATTGCCATGGAATTCCGCGGAATTTTAGAGAAGTTAAGAAATGACCGATGATTAGTACGATCGTTGGCTTTAAACTAACTATGTCACGGAGAAAAATCCAACTGAACTGCCTAGAACTGCGTCCCTAGTAATAATTACCATCATATACGGCACAATCGTAAATTAACACAATGTGACTAGTTGACAAATTGCACTTTTGAAAAGAAAAGAAGATTGATAATTTCCTTTGTCTGTTGCTAGCATAACTGAGTGCCATGCCAGGATCCAAATACTGAAGTTTTTTTAAACAGAATAAAGCTTAGTTTACACACAAATGGAAGGCCGCAGTAAGCCACAGAATTTGGACAATTTTGCCGCAGTGAGCCGTGGAATTTTGTGAACTGGCACGTGGAATTTGGCAAAATTTACCACAGAAAACTGGGCCCTACTGATCTTGTTCCCTCAGCCCAGGCCAGACAGACACTTACACTGCAAGAGCAGCTAGACCACAGATACATACAGTGTCTATGCCCAAGCTTTTGCTGGTACTCACTGTGCTTACCCACTGAGTGATGGTCAGGCTGAGTTGACCTAGGGAGCTGGTTGCATACCAAGATGCTTTACTCATCTGCCAATGGTCACCCATCCAAGCACTGGCCAGGCTCGGCGTCAATTAACTTCATCGATGAAGACCAGCATGTTAACATGCAATTGCTGATAGGGTATGATTGCTATGTGTAGGTCCAGCAGAGCCAGTCCATTTCACGAGTCTGTACAAGGAGTCTCTCGTATCTGCCAGTACAACAGGCAGAATAAACGTCCATTCTTCATTTGACTCACTGGTTAGTTCATCACAGACTGTCTTTATACCGATTTATGCCAATTACCATACAAGTACAGGTTACAGCACTGTAGGCTGTGGCTGTAGCACAGTAGTGTTATCCCTAGATGGTATATGATCAGTGTTGGTTATTGGCATATATTAATGATATAGTGTATTTACTGATAAATCATAAAGCTTGGCTTTCATTATTTTTTTGGGTCTTCAGACAATGACATGCCTGTGCTGTACAAGACTTGACTCGATGGTCAGTACTAAAGACTCGGTACTGGTATTTAATGCTAGCAACTAGAACATTTCAACGAGATCTGTTGAGTGATTTTGGAGAGAGAGGTATTTTATTTTTATTTGATGTCCATTTATAATCCAAAATGGATGTCACATGCTGTGCTGTAAGCGACATTCGCAAGAGGGAGCCACAAGATCTCCAAGCTCCCTTGGCTGTCACCATGAATCTTTGGCACATGATTGGAATATAGGTGTGCTTTATAATTTGGATCTGAGAAATGACCTATACTGTGTCAGGCGGGACGTTAAACCCCTCACTCACTCACAACCCTAATCTGGGCTTACTACACCAGGCAGCCTCACATTGGGTCTGTCCGGAATGTCTAATTAAATGGTGGTTGGTGCTATATCTGAAGCAGCATGTCGTGCAACTGTGATGCAGGGCGAGTTATCAAGCACGAAGCTGAAAGTGAACGTGCTTCGCGGTTCACTGTCCAGCATCGCTGTACTGCCGCTCAACAGATTGATGCTACTGGGCACTGACACTGGTGCCGTGCACCTAATTGCGTGAAGGCTCCAACCGATCAAAATCTAGTCATATCACGGACGTTTTGCTGTTCAATCATAGTGTTTGTTGTTTGTTTTAATGATAAAAATCAGGGCTCGAAGTGGGACGGTATGGACCGGCGGCACATCCTGTACTCGTCAGACTTAGTATACTGAGAAAAGACATACCGGTATGCTTTGCTGGCAGTTTTTTGAGATTTAGGCAACTGGACGCTGATGTTTGCATCGAATAGCACTAGCTTGGGGAAAAGAAGGCGAGAAAGACAAAGGCAACATACCAGCATTTTTTAGCTGTGATAAAAATGTAGATCTATAAATTGTGCTGCATATCATAAATATCATTCCATTTGTCATAATGATTGGTACATGTGGAACACTGCCACCACTGTTAACAGCTCACTGCTTTTTATACTTTTCTAGCTTTGTAATCAAACCGCAAATGTACATCAGCTAAGCTTTGGATATTAACTGGCTGTCTGCTTAGAGAGCTGCATGACCTAATCGAGACCTTTGACTGTTTTCAACTGAAAAATGACACACCAGTGTGTTATGGCATTCCTGCCCTGGGGAACACAAAACAGATTTTTAGCAGGGTTCCTACAGGTCAGGGAAAACTGGAAAAAGTCTGGGAATTTGTGTGGTCAGGGAAAATATTATTTTTGAAAAGTCAGGGAAAATGATCTTGGTTCATGCAGACTGCAGATTTCTGTGATTTTTTTGTGTCTCCAAATATTAAAAAGCAGGCAAATTTGCAGGTTCTTTTGTACGCATGAAAGCTAGAAGTGTTTCAGCTTCTGTCGTTTGTATATTGCTTCATTAATACTGTTTCATTACCTTATGATATAGTGTACCATTTGACATTTGTGCGATAGGTTATTGTTTCGGTAAGGTCAGGGAAATTGTCATTCCATGACTGGAAAAGTCAGAGAATTTTGCTACAGGAGACCTGTATGAACCGTTTTAATTTTTCTTCCCCTTTTGTTTTCCAAGTCAGGAGGGGCAGTGGCATATTGGAAAGACCTGTCTGTATCGCTGTATATTGGAATGGCCATACAAGACTTGGTAAAAAGATTTATGCAATAAAATTATTAACAATAACAATACATTAATCTATAAGGTGCTGTCATTTCTTACGGTGATACTCATCTACAAAAATTGCTAGCAAATTTTGTCATTACGAATATAAAGTCTTGCAGCTTCTGCTCTTGTGGGTATTACTAATAGCTGCTTAAATGCACTGTACTCATGTCAGACGTAGTAAATATGTGCCGTGCCAGTGCAGTATTTGCTGTCCACAAACTGAAGAACATATATCCCTAATGCAGAATGCACTAGAAGAAATATTGCTGGATACCATGTTGTTAACGTCTGTACTAGCAAACAAATTAACGAAATAGTCATTGATCTGCTGTACATGTAATTGGATGCTTACTAACAGTGAGGTGACAACATACATGCTGTAAAACTCGATGACCAGAAGCCACGTCCCAAATAAAACGCTGGGTTATGGATACATGCCAGGGGCCAAGGCAACTTCTATTAATAGAAGCCTTTGCAGAGGGCTTCTGTTCAAAGTTTTATGGTACATGAGTTTTATTTCAACATTATATACAAGGTATATGCAGAATATACAGACAGTAATGGATCATGCATTAAATAAAACACATCTCATTTAGCAACGGTCTCTGTGTAACTGGTGCTTACACTGCCAGTATTAGTGGATATTCATTCAGGAATACAGTATCATCTGAACCTAGTCCCAGTGTTTTGTTCAATCTGCTGATGTCTCGTAACTGATGTCTTTGCAGCAGACAAAGCATACTTTTGTGTGTAAACTGATCACTATGAGTTCCACTGTCTCTCTGCTTAATGTCAATCATCATCCGCACCACATTCGTCAAGGAACTCGTACTCATCACTCATTACTTCTGCCTCCTCATCGCCACCTGCAGCTGCTGTATCTTCATCATTTGCCACTACACAACACAAAGTGCTTCAGTTAATGGTAGTATTGCAACAGCATTAACGCATACAAGACCAAATTGACACAAAAAGAGTAGCCAGTGTTAGGGCAAAAAAATTCCAGGCCTTTCGAGTGCCTCAACAGACTAGTAAACACAATATTTTACCACTCCACGTTCTGGCTTCATATAAAAAGTTTTCACATTGCAGTTACGATGATTGTCAAAAACTGAAATTAAAGGACTTTTCAAGACTCTCTTCCAGCAAATTCCAAAGCTTTCAATACTATACTTGGTTTTCAAGAACCTTTCAGAAACTGGAATAATGAAGAAAAAATTTTGTAAGGACTTGAACAATGACTGTGATTGTGATAATTCTTCATGACCATTGATTTTTATTTAACTATTGTCCTAACTTGCTTCACGTTAGGCAAGTAATTAAAAGTTATACCAAATGATATGGCAACGCTTTTTACAGGCTGGATGACCTTCGTGGTGCATCTGCGGACTGACAGATGAACCATATTTGAACAAAACCATTCCCAGCAGCCTATTCATTCTATGTACTATTTTGCAGCAGTCTACAGTCAGATTCTAACGTGTTGAAACAGTCTGGACTATGAATGTGAAACCAAGAAACACAGCAAGAAAAGTCAAAAATTTTAGTTTCAAGAACTGTAGACAGAGTACAAGTTCTAGGTACCAAAAAGATGTAAAGATATCTAGAGGAACTAAATGCCCTGGAAAGGTAAGTTGGAGTATCAGAAATATAAAACGATGCAATGACCCAGGCGATGGAACTTGCAGTGGTGGTAGAGCAAGCAGAACACAACCTGAGCTGGCAGATGGCTGCATCCACGTAGCTGATATCTGGGGCAGCAGCTGTGTTGTTTCTTCATTCCTCGGAAGCTGTGCCGCCTGCTCGTCACCCTCGGCATTATCATTGGGCTCATAGTCTTCGGTGTTATCATCGATGTCTATAAACATGGCGCTATCGTCCTCCGGGTCGTTGCATTGTGTGTCATCAGCGGCACCATGTGAATCGGAGACCGGCGTTATCTGAGTACTATGTGTCTGGGCAACCGACATGCTCATTACGTCATTAGAGGAGTTGCCAGAAGGTACAGTAGTGCTGGGCTTAACATCTTTTGCCACTTCATCCGTAACTGTTGCCTTGACATCAGCATTATTATTAGCAGGAGATGCTGCCACCTTTGACAATGCCTTCGTTCCATCCGGCTGGTTTTCCAACACGACTTCTGACCGTGTTTGAGGTCCAATGTTCAGAACTGGTACAGCCTGAGACTGGCCAGACTCCGGGTCACCGATACTCAGAAAAGCATCGAGAGAGTTCAGATCAGCCGTACTGCTGCTCTCCACTGCACTTCTTGTACTACCCGCTGGCCAGTTGGGTGCAACCTGCACCACCTGAGCTGTGTTCCTCTCCACATCTGAAGATGATGGGGTCAGTCCACTCTGAACTGACGTTGACACAGCATGACCCACATTCAACTTTATTTCAATCTTGCTCTTATCCTCCGCAGAACTCTGTTCGCTGGCTGAGCTTTGTTTCGCGGTGCGAGCAGCTTTCAGAAACGGCAGCTTTCCGATGAATGGCAGAGATTTCTTGGCTTTGTTACTGGTTGCTTCCGGAGGATCCACATCATTCTTTTGGCTTGACACTGCTCCCTCGGTGGCGTCTGCGGCATCACGAAGACCACCGCTATCTACGTCATCTTCGGACTTCTTCCTGCTGTCAGATTCTGCACTGGGTGAGTTGCCCTCCAGACGTCGGCTACTCAAATCTTCACTCTGCAACACTCCGCTGCTTTTCGGAACTACCCGGGATTTTTTGAAAGTTGGATACAGTGGTTCGGCATCAGGATCCATGCTTGCTTCTTCCTGCTGGCGTTTCTTGACCATCTGCTGCACTTGCACCTTAGCCTTTTCCAGAGCAACCGTCAATGGGTCATCCTTCCTACTGCTACGACTGGACGAAGGTGATCGCGGACGTTGCACGGAAGAAGGCAAGGGCTTTCCGGTGACAGCAGATGAAGAGTTCTTTTCCAGTTCCAATCGCCGTTCATAGTATGGATTATCATCCTGATATTTCTACAAAAATCACATTATCATAACAGATCAACAGCTAGCTGATGTTGCTTTACCGGAATCTATGTGTGGATTTTCAATAACTATAGTCTAAAAAAGCAGCCTCAGCCAACTGCAACACTTTGTGAAAATGTTCAATATAAAGCTATAATTTAATAGCAGTATTGACAATATATTCACTGTTTTTGAAAGTGTTAGTATTGGAACTGATGGCATTCCATTTCACTATTCAACTTCATTTGAAATTGAAGAGAAGACATGCAAATTTTAAATGTATTGCAAAATGGCATGAGTTTGTAATTGCAATTGCCTGGGAGTGAATTCTCAATCCCGGGATCCGGGATTGATAAATTTGTAAATCCTACATATAGGATGTAGTATAGGCCCCTACAGAAAGCATCTGAAACATATGAATCGTGACTGCGACTGTCAAAATTACAGTGCAAAGCAAAGCACATGCAAAATATTTTATTCATTAGATGGCTAGAATTGTTAGTTGTATCATTCAGTTCCGAAAAAGTACTATTTTAACAGATTCTTGTAATCCCAATATTGGAATGATGCCAACCCCGGGATTCCGATAAACGAAAACAGCCGGGATCCTAAGATTTAGGATCCCAGGATTGCAAACACAGTATTGCAAACACTAGTCACAAGTCCAGGTGATACTGACATCCAGAGACACAATGTTTTAAAGTTTAAAAACTGCATGAAACAACTGCAAAACAAAATTCACAATGACGGCTCATTTTGCCTGCTTTTCTATCACCATCATACTCGTGCTGATTCAACTAGCTCGGCTTCAAGTTGCATTTCCATTTTACAATAAACATACAAGTTTTACAATTAACTAGTTTTGCCAAATTGTACAAACATTGCAGCAGCAGCACTCACAGCATATTTTTCATTGTGCTCGTCCGACTTGCAGTGGGTTTCAGCACAGGTGCAACTGCCGAGGAACACATCGCACAAACTGCAGTAGAAAGCTTGCGTCGACATCAGAAATTCCACACCTAGCAACGTTCATCCATTCCATACTCACAATCTCAGAACAGCTATTCAAATTACTGCCGGCTGTGAAAGCCGACAATATATTCACTGTGTTGTTAGTGTAAGCAGCAAAATAAGCCTTTTACTTAGCACATGTTTTCCACTAGATAAGATACCCAACCATTTTTCGTTATTTGCCATGTGCATTATTACAATTTTTAAACAGTACAACATGCAAGGCATATTTAAACAGTACAGGCCTTTGTGCTAACACTACAGGAGACATTAAACCGAGCTACAAATTGACTCTAGTTAATATGATCCAGCAAAGCTCTAAACCTATGAATGTGACAACTCAACACTTGATCAGACACTGAGCCACTGATTAGAACAACGTTTTCTGGTTCACATCAAGCAATGCCAAGCAAACTGGCTGGGATGTCTTAAGACATGACTGTCCTCTGAAGACTGTGCTAGAGGGGAAGTTGGAAGGGAAATGGCCAAGAGGAAAACCAAGGAAGATGCTGGATCTATTTATGGAGCAAGAAGACAAGAAAATCAGTTACGAGGAGCTGAAGAGAGGAGCACACAGCCAGGTCGGATGGCATCATCGTCAATGGAACCTGCCTTACATGGCAATAAGGTACATGTACCTATGTGTATCCATTCAATAACTGTCAGGTAAAAAGGTAAAAAAATCCACTACGATCAGCAATTACTAGTACACAAATTATAGTGGGTAACAGTGGCAAAAACAATGTCCAAACTGCTGGCAAGAAAATATAAAGTTGGAACATTAGCATTAGCTCTCAAAGCAATTAATTATTTGAAGCAAAGTAACCAGTAGCAGGCACTGTTACAAGCATATAAGCATGAGTATCTGCATTTTGCAAGCTGCCATTAGTAAACCTGACTTACGTAAATTCATTAGTGAACTTGACTTACGTAAAATCATGAATTAATGTGAGCAGTGAACCTCGAATGCGAGCGGAAGTTACTCTGCCTTTAGTCCCTGCAGGCTTTGCTGGAGTCTTGGCTGCTAGTTTCAACCATGGCTTGTCAAACGGATCTACATTCTGCAACACACAAACAAATACTTCAGTATTCAACATATGGATAATGAAAAACATATAAATATCACCGCATAACTACAGAATCATTCACTCCATATTACGGAGTCCATAATTCTGTAAACAGCTGTAGTGTCTTCTACAGTAAAGGCACAGCACACATGAAAACAAAACAAAACAACATAAGCTACCTGCTGATGCGAGGATGAAATCAAATGCTGGCAATGTTCAAAGATGTTTATCGAGAAAACGTTGCAACAGCGGCAGAAGTGATTGCCACCATCAAAGTACTCGTAGTTCACATCGATACGTTTAAATCTTGGCTGGCGGTCGCTCGCACCGTCAGTGTTACGAGCAGCCGACTTGCTTCGGCTTTGTCTGAAAAGAAAGCAGAACATGCTACTCAACATTAGTCTACTTTCAACTATATACGCAAATGTGAACATTCTTTTGTCAACGGTACTCAGCACTGTAATCCCTAGACCGAGAATTTATCACTTGCCATTTTAAAATTTGTAAAAAAAATTCGTAAAATTAACCACTTTCTAAAATTCTCAACCTGTGATACATGTAATCAAATAATCACTCAGCAAGTGCCGAAACTACACAACGATAAACTGTATTTGGGGTTAATAGTGCTGCAAAATTACACCATGAAATTTGGCAAAATTTGCCATGGAAAATGGAAGCAATAATCAGTGCAATCAACACAGAGCAGCAGTAGTAAGTAAATAATTAAGTAAGAAGTAAGTTGAAAATATGGAAGACTGTGAACGAGAGAAAGTGAGCTGCATCTATTGTAACTGCATGACAGACTGCATAGTGTGAACGAAGAAAAGAGGCTACCTCTCCAGCCAAATCATCCACACCACTAGTCCACTATCTATGTACAGACAAAAACATGAAACTTACGTTGATATAACAGCGAGAACAAGACACAACGTGTATCGATAACATACCTATTGTCTCGACCTTCCGGTGACACACTTCTTGATGACCCGCGGGAACTCCGTGCCTGTGAACGTGTTTCAGTTTCAGACTCATCTTTGCTGCGTAACTGCAAAGCAGATTCACTATAAGCACCACCAGCCGGCACTGAAAGACCGTAATCCACAAATCATCATCATAATAGTTCAATAATAATAAGTTATCGTTCACAGCTTTAACTGTGGTCAGGTCCAGCAGTTTCATTGATGCTGACGCAGATCAAGACCTGTAACCATTTAAGTGTTTGCTTTTACTTTGATGACAATTGCTGCCATCTATGTAAAACATGGTGTTATTTGCATGAACGAAAACAAAAACAAAAACTGACAACGATGGTTCTCTGTTTCACACAAGAAGCAGTACTGAAAAGCACAAACATTTTACGAATGCAAACTTAAATGTTGCAATACATGTTTCAGCAAGCAGAAATGACGACAAAGACCTGAAAAGCCATACAGCATCATATACCTGATCAGATGTCTGACTTCTGCTGTTCTCTTGAGCCTGCATACTTGCTGCCCTCAGCTTATTTATCTGTGTGCAGATTTCTTCTTGCAGCTTGCTGTTTTCCATCAGAAACGGGTCTTTGTGCACATCTTTCTCCCGCTTTCTTCGTCTCATCAGTATGTTCTGTTGCCGTCGCAGGTTTTCCAGCTCTTTCTGAAGAGCTTCGATCCTTTTCTGCTTCTCCTTTGCATCCAGCTTTTGTGCCTTACTGCCAGGGTCCCTCTCTTCAGCATCACTTGCCCTCTTTTTCTTATGGCCACTATCGACACTATCCCTGTCCTTAGACTTTGATACACCTTCCTCTCGTTGTTGAGACTTGGGAGTTTTTTCACGGTTTGTGAAATTCTTCACATTCTTGCTTGCGGAATCTAACTTTCCTGCACCTGACTCAGACCTAACTGGACTCTCGGATACAATAATTGTCTTCCTAATAGTTTTCAGCTCTTCCAATGGCACAACGGACTTGGCCAATTTGAAGTTATCACCCGTAACATCTAACGCATCATCATCATCACGCTCACTTTGCACTGTCGACAAAGTTACATTCCGTGCTGGGGGTTCAGACTTTGGCACTACAGTAACAGTTCGCGCCAGCTGTGGCTGCAGTTCTTCTCGAGGCTGCTGCAACTTGCGAATAAACACCTCTGTACTCAATTCCCAGTCTAGATCGTCAGCAGTTTTACTAGGAGTCACTTGCTGCGGTATGCCTTCACGGCCAAATGGCACATTCTGCGATACAAGTCCTATGTTTGACTTATTTTCAGCATCTGCATTGGTCTTTGCAGTCGCCGTAAAGTCATCATCGCTGTCGGAGAAATCCTCATAGAGGGTACTAGATTTCTTGCCAGCATCTGTCTCAGGTCCTTTGAATTTGAGCTTAAAATCAACAGGCGGAGTCTCCTTGAACATATCTGTAAACATATCTTCAGCAACCGGCTTATCGTTATAGCTGCGTTGTAATAACTTAAGAGACGACTTATCGGCTGAACTGTCAACAGCAGCATGTGGAGGTTCTTCACTGAGTGGCTCGTAAGTCCCATACTGTCTCATCTGTTCAGCACGATACTTATTCGCTCTTTCTTCATATACTGAAGGAACTCGGTTTGCTTGTGTCGATGACTCCGCTGAAGTGTTCTGACCCACAGAAGACGTGCTCTCTTTGCGCGCCTTGTCTTGCATCATATTTGACAGCTCAAAGTTGAAACCTATCGACTTCAGGATGTTCGCAATCGTTGGATCGCAGGAATCTGTTTTCTGTGCAACCTTTGGTGGTGCTGGTGGTTCCGGTGCAACCTTTGGTGCTTCGTTCCATGCGCTTTGTTGTTGCGAATACGTAGTCATGTTATCTTGATAACCGGCACTGGCTGTAACATTTGTGACTGCATAATTCCCTGCTTCACGTGTGTGATCTGCAGTCTTAAAAGTCACATCACTATACTTCTGCGAAGCACCGGTCCATGATGAACTGACATCCCGACTTGGCAAAGACGGCACACTTTCACTTCTGCTCTCTGGCTCAACCGGTAAGTTAAAAGCATACTGCACCAGTGAGGTGTTTTGCCGAATTTTATCAATAGCCGCCGAATCAGCAGGAGCCTTAGCAGCAACGGCATTCGTTTCTGATGACCATGTTTTCGGATAGGAAAAGTCAGCATTTGATGGTTGTGCTGATGTGTTGGTGAAGGACGATGAGTCTTGCTGAGACATTTGCTTGAAACCTCCAAGCTTTGAGATGATGTCGCGAGTACGCTGAGCCATTTCCACTGCTTTCTCGACAGCAACCACCTTTGAAGGCTGATCAGCCTCAATAGCTGGTGCTGCAGCCTTTGGCTTATCTGGTGGATGATGACGACCGGTGTCGTAATGTCTCTGTTCGGTAAATGGCTCTCTAGACCACGAATCCATATTGCCAGGGTCATCATTTGACGCTGTTTTCATGCCTCTGTGATCATAGTCAATGGTATTTGTGGTCCTATGTCCGTAGTATGAGCTGTTACCTCCTCTGTATGGACCACTGCTATGATCAGCATAGTCCCTTGCATGGCTTCTGGTACAAAACTGTTCAACAAACAACAGTACGTAACATCTTGGATTCACAGAATCTGCTACTATTTAATAAAAAAATAGCTATTCAATCAATGTATGTAATCAGAAATTAAGATAAATATAAAAAGTAAAACCTAGAAATGGTATTTCTGCAAAACCAAACTGCAAAGTGTAATACAAGTAAGAAAGCGTAAATGTTATTGTCAGTGTAGATCTGCACTGACAAGTGACTGATAAGTCAATAGCAAATCCGACACTGATATTTCTATACTGTCTCTCAAACTGTCTTAGCCCAGAATTTAAATCTAAATACATTATAAAGTGAGAAAAATGAACCACAGTCAACATATTTTAATTACACAAGTTTTTTTAAAAAATACAGAAATAAATCTAATTCATTGCACCACACTGACGACTAAAATGCAGCACCAAAAAACACTAGATATGTCAATAGCAAATCCGACACTGATATTTCTATACTGTCTCTCAAACAATGTGCATTACTTGCAGCCTGTGCAGAACAAGTACCCCCTACCCCTAGGTTTTCAAGAAATGCCAACACATGAATAATGCAACCATGACAGGCATCGTTGTATTTTATGTTGTTACATTGGAGACTGATTTAGAAATTCTATCTTGTGCATTTAGTTGCATTTGCAGTAATTATTCTTTTATCCTCCTTATTGCAACAGTTCACTGTTCTTTACAATGTTGACTATTGTTGCAGCATATGCAAACGCTTGTGTACGGCAGGCAGACTGCACTTGATGCCAAAGTTCAAACACTGGAGGCACACTATGCCCGCACTGATAACGCGGCCCACACTGACAACAGCCTCAGAATGATCCATTTGTCAGTACGGATCCACACTGACAATAGCGATTCACGGAACTTTCGTACCCGAGAACTTTTGTTCCCAGGAACAAAAGTTCCATAGGTGGAACTTTCATCCTCAGGAACTTTCGTGACTTGGAACTTTCGTTCCCTGACACTGATAATTACTGAACCCCTTATCCTTACATATAGTGCTTATAGTTCAGCAAAAAAAGCTCCAATTTTGTGTCACTCGCTATAAACGTATATAACTAGAGTTTCAACAGGATATAATAATAAGAGGGAAGCCTAGCTGTTGCTAGAGAAGATGCACTACAGCTTATACAGTTCCTGTTGCAGTACTGACCTTCAAGGTCATCCAAGTTCGATGATTTTTATCTCATCTGAAAGGGTGAGATATGGCTAGCTTTCCGTTAAAAATGCACATTTTTCTACCGCCGTCTATTCAACCCCAAATTTGAAAATGCTTCTCTTGCACTGCATCCCCAACATTTTGTATGCAGAGAGCATTGACACAGACCTAATTATCCGTGCAAAAAGTTTTCCTCTATGACCCAACGTTTATCCACACTACATCCGTTACGAACAGACAGACGGACGAGAGACAAGACGACAGTGGTACCATTGACGCCTACAGCATAGCTGTAATTTAAAAAGTGCATCAAAAATTGTGTACGGTATAGTATAGGTCTAATAATCAATGTCAGGGAACGAAAGTTCCATGCTAATTTTGGTGTTGAGAACGTGGAACGAAAGTTCCAGGGAACGAAAGTTCCAAAGAACGAAAGTTCTACCTATGGAACTTTCGTTCCCGGGAACAAAAGTTCTCGGGTACGAAAGTTCCAGTTAGTACAATAGCCACAGAATGATCCATTTGTCAGTATGGATCTGTACTGTCCGCTGGTTTATCTCTGTTGTCTTTATTACTGTCTTCTGCATACGTGCGAATAAACAGTTATATAACAGCCTAGAAATCAAGTCACTTGTCAGTGCAGGTCTACACTGACAATAACATCAAACGTATGAAAGATGTGCAAGCTATGGCCCACCAATAATCCAGCTGGAAGACTAGGGTAGCACTGTTAAACGGTAACGGTAAACGCAGCTTAGCATCTATGCCGAGTTCTCACAAATTATTAACAGTACAGTCTAAAAATAGAACGACATTTTGTCTACGAGGACGGTCACATTTATAACCAGAATGTAAAAAACAAGAGGGTACCCACGTCTTCGTCCGGCGACCGCGCTCTGCGAAACCTATCCCGCTCCTCAAAACCCGAGCGTTCGTTTCTTTCTTGATGCGAACTTGGCGCATCACGACCTGCGTACGATTCCGGCCCTGGAAATCTAAAGTTGCCTCTGACACCGGGCCCTGGTGGGCGACCGCGCTCGCCACCCCTGCCGCTCCTCGGCGGACGGTTCGAACTTCTTGGCCTAAAAGACCGTCCTCGGAAAGACATTTTTACAAACACGCCAACAAAAGCATAGAACACTTGTTTGATTATGTATAATAGAGCATTTTTTACATTAATTAGAGAACCACTTCTGTTACGTCATATCCGGTATTGTGCGAAACTCGAGAGACGCGAATTCACGAAAAAATAATATCGAGTACCGGATACCCGTTTACGGCGGTATGAGTTTGAGAATTTAAAACTGACATTTAGTAACTCATGTTATAAGCTCAGCACAAAGTAAATATAACTATTCACAGTTAGACTACATGAATAATATGTATTACAAAATATCGTGACAAACATGCATGACTGACCTCATCCAGCAGGGAACGTAGTGCTGGGTCACATAAACGAAAAAAAACTGAACCGCCAGTTATTGCAACAGCTAGTTGCAACTGTGGCACTTGCTGCAGATGAACTGATAAGGGAATTTAGTTTAGTTCGGTTGCCATGTGCACCTTTTTAGTTGAATATGGTGTTTACCCAGCTTTAAAATTTTTGCCTTGCAGCTTGAGGCATCGATTTTATGCTTTGAGTCCATGTCCACAGGATACAAAGCCTACAATAACACGTCTGTAAAACTGTTGTTAAAAAACTTAGGTTTATTAGTTTTTAGGCAATATATCTACAGTGTTTGTTGTATCAGAAATTCAAAATGCTTTCGCAAAGATACCTAAAAAGCCGGAGAACCTATAACCCTGTGATAACATTTTTTAAAACAAAACAAAAACAAGTTTTTTTCGTGCCCTGCAAAAAAAAGTGTCATGTAAAATTTTCTGCAATACCAGGTAGTTGTTATGCTCTAGAATCTGGTAAAAACTTTATAAAAGTCTGAAAGTGGAAAGCCACAGAAATAAATAATTGCGATTGGTAAATGTTGCTAAAAGCAGGATCAGTTTTAAGATTACTACACGTATCTTCTATCCAAAAATTTAAGAAATTGTCGGCCTTAAAACCTTGTTGAACTTGGTCTTGTTAAATCATGGCTTTAGTTACCACACCCAAAACGGTACCGAAGATGTTTATGTTTTTTCGGATTTTCTTTTAGGTCATAAGTACGAGTTGTTAAGGGCCAATGCAGTGGCCACCCAAAAACAATAGTGTGAAATGTAATGTGATAATGTATTAATTTCATTTAATATTATAATATTAACACAAACATAAGTGGCATAGCAATGGGCTGCTCAGACGAATGATGAACTGGGGCCCTCAAGCTTCTGGGGGAGGGCGAGATCAGGGCAGCACAAAAATAAGACAAATAACCGGCCTACTTCTTGAAAAGCTAACAAATAATAAGCTAAATGTTGTGATTTTTGACAACTTCCCTGTAAAACATGCACAAATGCACAGATGATTCATCAGAGCAGGAAAAATTATCCAAGAACAAGAAGAAAACATCAGAACTTATGGCAACTAAGCTTCTCTCCAAGACTTCACTGGAGAGCTGACGTTGCTCCTCAGTCACCCTAGTTGGTGGGGGAGAATGCGAGAAGCCTCCTCAAAACCCCACACCTGCTATAATATCCAGCAGTGTCATGGGTCAAAAAAGCAGAGTGAGTGAGTAGGGTTTAACGTCCCACCTGACACAGTATATGTCATTTCGAGAATGGCCTTAACAGTCAATGCACACATATAAACACACATAATGAAACAAAAGTTTAACCTTTACAGAAAAAAAGATAACAAACACACCAAACAAAGTATCAATCCTAACCTAAAATTGTAAGAACTGACCATTATGACTGAGCATATATAACAGTAATGGTAGTTCTAACAAGATAATGTTCATATGAACACGGAGTCTGTCCAATGCATTTCGACAGTTTACAGTATATGTCCGTATAAATATAATCAGTAAGCTGTTTAGACCGGTACAGAAAAAAACAAACAGTTTAATTTCAAATTGTATAGCGGCAATGATCCTTTCATCCTTCTGTATTATTTCAACTAAACAATAAACATTGTCAGTTACGAGACCATTCGATTCGTCATCAGCGCTTTACTATAAAAGGTCCATTGTCACCATGCATCATCTTGCACCATTATGGAGATATGGCGCCTCAAATATTGGATGACGGATGTGGACACGGAAAGAAAGATGGAAGAAAGAAAAAAGAAAAAGGAAGGATGAGGGGAAAGAAAGGAAAAAGGAAAATGGAAGGGGAAAAGGAAGGGAAAGCAGGAGAAAAGGAATGGAAGGTAAAGGGAAGAGGAAGGGAAATTGACAGGGGAAGGAAAAGGACAGGGAGTGTAGACATGACAGAAAGTAGCAACTTTCTGTCAGACAATGCAAATTCCGAATGTTGCAACTTCCAGATGGAAGAGACATGAGTGATCAGAATTCAATTTTGTCCTTAAATTTTGTCCAATGTTCTAGCCACAAATTTTGCATTTCTGGATGACAATTTTCTTTTTTCTGACAATTTTCTGACAGCCAAAAATTTAGGGTGGGCAAGTGCCCCTCTTGCCCCGCTGCTGCTGCTAATATCCTTCAAGCTCTGAGCATGTACCCTTGCAACCAGGGACCTCTAACTTACTTTTGAACATGACCCCTCTCAGCCTTGCTATGTCACTGACAAACATGCCATGTTACAAGTAACACACTCAGCATACTGAATAGGTCTATTACATTAGTCACTTACAAACAATGCACTACGATAAGATGTCGATACCAAGCAATTAGAGAAAAAAATTCAAACTCGCTGACAAAAAACGGCAAATATGTGGCACAAAAACTGTATAAATATACTGCAATGAAACAAAAATATCAAATTCAGTTTTAACACCACATCAACGAATTATTGCATTCACTAATTCGACTTTCATGTTTTTTCCAGTCATTAAAGTTGATAAATAAATATCACTGTTATAAGTTTCAACACCAAGCTTGCTCATAAGTCTGTGCCATTGACATATATTGCACAAAAATGTATTTAAAAAAATAAGCAAAAATTAAAAGCAAAAGAGTAAAATGCATCAGCTCGCTTTAACGTAGACAGTTATACAGAACATAGTAACCACACAGATCATAGTATAGGCATCACAAAATCATACGGTGTTAGCCATATTAATTCAAATAAACAAAAAAATAAGTACGGCAAAATGGGCAGAGCCCTCTCCACACATATAGGACTATGTCACTAGATGAAGCAACCATCCCCACCACCCACTCCTCAGTCCCCATCCAGGGTAGCTAACCAGAGTTCCCGTGCCTCCTGTGGTATTGTTGTTTGAAATGGGAATAGCTGCTCCTTCCGACCCCAAACAGCAGGCTCGTCGAGAGGGTGGGGTAGGAGGGTAAGCTACCCCGGGCCCCATGACGTTTGGGGAACCCCGCCGTCGGCCAGAAATATAAAGTATGCCAAATGTACAATTTTGAAAAAAATTCAAAAATTTTCTCTTAGAGGGGCCCCGTAAAAATGTTTGGGGGCCCTGCAAGAATGTTTCTCCGGGCCCCACTGTGGCTCTCGGCGGGCCTGCCAAACAGATTAACAGTAATCATGTGTTATTGCATCTATCTAAACTGTGCAGATCAAGCACTATAAACAGGCTTATTTTGAAACATTTCTATTAATATGGCCAACATTTTACAAGTGAAACATAATATACAGACAACAGTATAGACGTGTATGCAAAATCAGACGTGTATGCAAAATCAAACGACAAGTCTGTTCAACACAGCCTACTAGTTAATCAACAATTACTTACTGTAAAAAGAAAGTGTAATCCAATGCACAAAGTTCTGTCAAGAGTTACAAAAAACCAAATATTTCAAAATTTACGTCATTATTGAATCTCAGTAAATATAGGCTATATTAGGACTTCCACTTACATAAACGTTTGTACCCCGAAGAAATTCATCCATGACTTTCCAAAACCCAAGCTCCGATTTCCTTGACTTTCCAGTGGCTGGAAATCATGAGAAAAATCCACAACTTTCCAGAACTGCGATAATTTATCACTGCATCTTGCAGTTTTCATCAACGTCTTTCTGGCCCCGAGACCCAGCTGCAGCTGAAGCCGGTCTGTTGCTACGAGGCAGCTGGGACTGCATGCCACGGCCCAATCCAGCCCTCGCCATGCCTCTGCGCTGAGGTGGCTGCAGCATGCTGGTTCTACGAGAGCCGGCTCCTGCAGCGGCTGGCTTCACAGCATCATCCGTGGCAGTCATCTCCGTCAAAGGCTTGCCAATTTCGCTCAGTGTGTTCTTGCACAAAGGCGGCTTCTGTAGACCACAACGACGACAACAACTGCATAAGTCTAGTCGGCACAGAGTGCTTAAGTAAAACATAGCTCAAACGCAAAAACACGGGATGTTGCAAAATGTGAAAAGGGGGCTTGAGTGCAGATTTTGAATGTTTTTTTTCAAAAGTTTTTTTTTAAGGTTCAAACACCCTCCAGTAACTCTCCCCAATAAAAATGCTATTATCATTCATAGTGCACAATGCATTCCACACCTGGAATTCTTCGACACATTTTAAACAAAATTTCCTAATAATGCACGCCAAAAAAGCAAGTCACAAGGCCTCCCTAGCTACACCCTTGAACACAAAACAGGATCAAATGTGCAAAGTTCCATGTGACCCCGAAAATTGACCACCAACAGTGTTTTGTCATTTTGAGTTTTAAAAAATTTGTGTCCAAAGTGTTTACAGCCATACTGTCAACACCGACAAATACATAGTGAAGTTTTCATTTGTGATTCTTATGTTTGCATTTTTACCTCCGCCAAGAAGATTATGTTTTTGCCAAACTTTGTTTGTCTGTTTGTCTGTGTGTCAGCAAGATAACTCAAAAAGTTGTGGATGGATCTTTCTGAAATTTTGAGGGTATGTCGAGAATGGCACAAACTACCAGTGATTCAATTTTGGGGGGTGATCCGGAAGAAATCCAGGATTCCGGATCACTTTGAAATTTTCGTTATCATTGCTTTCAATGGGGCATAAGGGAAACCGCTGCAAAACCGAAGATGGTGCTGCCACCTAGTGAACAACATTGCCTTGGCGGAGGTGTGCGGCTCTGACTGGTTTCTAGTTTTGTGTCTGTTTTTATCATCGTAAACGTAACGTTCTTCCCGAGACTTAAGGCCCATTGGGTGGCGCTGATCTCCGTTTCCTTAGCCCTCAGTTTGTACACAGCGAGACCACGGATACGAGGCCAGAGCATGAGTGGTGCACCTGTTTAAGTCCCAGCTTTTGCTGGTACACACGGAGGGATGGCCACGCTGAGTTGACCTGGATGGCTGGTTATATACCGGGATGGTCACCCATCCAAGTACTAACCGGACCTGGTGTTGATTAACTTTGTTGATGCAATCAATGACGCTACCAACTGAGCCAAACCACCACCGTCAGTTTTATCGTCAGTAGAATTAATTTTATAAGTAACGTCATCCACAACTTCCTGCAGATGCTTGTGTTTGTTCATAACAAAAAAGTTCAATCACATGATCATCCAAGTATTCACAACGTGAAACAAAAACAACAATTTCAGTGAAGTGCAGAAAAAAAATTAAAAATTTTGAAAAGTTTTCAAGAATTCCTAACAGCATTAAACAAAACTGCTGCTAGAATGGTAAACTAACTGCTATGCTGCAATTTCAAACCTCTAAACATGCTAACATACAAACTGTGAACACTCATCGTGAAACAAAACAAAATACATGTACCTTAAGTACAACAGAGTAATACAAAAGACGATGCAAATTTAGTAAAAAAAAAAACATTTATCACCTGAGTCGCTGCCATATGTGCAGAAGAGTTCGGTAATGAATCTGTTGCTTTATGCTTCATCGGTATATGCGATCTCTTTGGAAGTCGGCTGTTTGGCTGCTGACCGGAATTTAATTTGCTTTCAATCACGTCACCTCCATCAGCTGGACACCAGAATACACATACACGCCATTCAGTAATTACAATGATGAAAAAATATATTTGATTTATGTTAATTCAGTAAAAATACAGATTTTCATTTTTATTTCATATAGGTGAAATAAAAACTCTGTGCTTTAAATAAGTGAATTAAAAAGTATTCAACCGAGTAACAACCTCTGATACGACTTACAAGCCATCAATAATACTACATGTATAACAGGTGTTTCCTGATTTGAAGCTCAACTATTTTTAGGTTTAGGAAAACTTCTGAAAATGTAAAAATGAAGGAAAAGTTTGGTAAATATATTTCTGGCAGTGTGACAGTTTATCCAAAAAGATTAGCATCATCATTTAATCCAGAACAAAACTAGAAATTTGGGGCAAAGCCCAACGTCAGTCCGCCCGGCGCTCTAAGTCCGATTGGGAGAACATAGGGGGAAGGGTAAAATTTTCTCAGCACCAAAGTCATGTGGCCCGAACTCAAATGCATTGGCATACGCCGAACGCGCATTGTCGACTTAGGGTAGGTCAACATGAGCGCTTATAACTTTGTTCGTAGTGAACGGAATTTCACAAAATTTTTTTTGTTCAACGCCCAAAAAATCGTTTTCGTCAACGCCGTTTACATATTGTCGCTATCTTCATCGGTTCCAGAGATATTTGCACTCAAACTCGAAAGTTGTCGTAAATCGCACCGATTTTTGCACGTTTTTTGCCCTACCAAATTTTAAGGGGGGCAGTGCCCCCAAAAGTTGTACTTGCGTTAACACCCCACCTAGAGACACGTCAAGTGCCAAAGTTTCGTCGGGCTACACCCCTTAACTCCGAAGTTATAATGGCTCATTTATTCCATTTTAAGCCAATTTTTGACCCCCTTTGAAAAAAGTTGTAAGGGGGGCCCCCGTCCCCGGTGGGGGGTGCGCTAGTAAGACTTGGTCATTCTCTAGCGCATGTAAAAATTTGGGGGCGCAGCACCCCCTAGAAGCCGAAATATGGCCTTCCGAAAAATTTGATTTTGGTGGGTAAACATTAGCCGCGTAATCTCTGATGTTAGTGGACTGAAGTTCACACAATTTTTTTATTCAACGTGGAATTAACTGTATTTGATAACGCCGTTTACTGCTTGTCGATATCCCTATGCAGTTCAGAGATATTTGCGCTCAAAGTCGAAAGTTGTCGTTAAACGTACTAAATTTTGCGCGTTTTTTGCACTCCCAAATTTTAAGGGGGCGCTGCCCCCTAAAAGTTGTACCCGCGTTATCACCCCCATCTAGCAGCACGTCACGT
>Ga0209367_1001365_pt1 | contig 29695 bp, 16 predicted proteins | sample WorMetLIZISLAND2_FD_187412 | JGI IMG/M metagenome (GOLD analysis project Ga0209367, IMG submission 187412) | Marine gutless worms symbiont microbial communities from Max Planck institute for Marine Microbiology, Germany - Olavius geniculatus... ...
AATTACGACTCTATCTTATACACAGCCAAAGTTATGACCGTTTAAAGAATTGCTTAATTTTCCCCATAGGCGCCATTGTAATTTTTTTCGATTTTTGCGAATAAATACGTTAAATATTAATTTTAAATTTTTTTACCCCCAAAAGGCACATCCTTGCGCGAGACCGCGTCATCTGAGCCATCGCACGCAAAAATCCGCTGAAGGGTCTGACCTGTAGGTGAGTTTCTGAAAAAAAAATATATGTACAGCTATAAAAATTTTTGCGTATATTTCACCCATTTGCCGGGAAGCCCCCCTTGGAGGGATTTGCATAAAATTTTGCATGACGGATCCCCTCGCTGACGTAATCAACGGTGCCAAATTTTATGTCAATCGGGTTAGGGGTTTTGATTCTGTGGGGGGTCGAATTTTTGGCTTTCCCATAAGAAAGAGAAGTCGCTGTTAACACAGGGCTTGAACTACCGTTCAGCCTGTGATATGAAACTCTAGTTCATTGCGCTATGTACACTGTTTCCAGCAAAAGTAACCCCCTGGACATCGTACAATAGAAATGTCAAATCTGAACGAATCTGAATAAAATTTTATATGCTCATTTCACAATAAATTGTTAAAGCGAGCACTAAATTTTATTGAAAAAAATATTATTTCTTAGTGGAGTTATTAAGTGTTGAATATTCATAACAAAATATCTTCATTACTAATATATGACTTTACATCGGTAAATTTCTCTGTTACTTTACATCAGCATAGCTCCAAAAGACAGCATTTGATTCGGGCAAAATTCTAGGTCAACAATGCATCGCCTATTGGCAATCAAACTGCCAACTTTCGGTTAAATCTGCCAAAGCATACAATAGCTTCAAACACTTCGGTTTCATGTGTTTGTGTTTGACGTCATTCACAAGAACTTGAAACTAAAGTGTTTTGGGGTGACCTCACAAAATCCGCTGTAGCTATAGTTTGCTTTGGCAGCTTTAACTGAAATATGGCACGTTGATTGCCAATAAATTATGCATTGTTGGTGCAGAATTTTGCCAAAATCAGATGTTGTTTGTTAGAGTTACGCAAATGTACAGTAACAGAGAGGTTTACTAGTGTAACACCATATTGGTAATGGAGATATTTTGTTATCTATATTCAACAGTTAATAATTCCGGTAAGAAGTAATATTTTTAAACAAAATTTAGTGATCACCTCAGCAATTTATTATAAATTAAGTGTACAAATACAGAATTTTATTCAGATTCTTTCAGACTTGACATTTTTTTGTACAATGTCTAGGGGGTTACTTTTTTCTAGACACAATGTTGTTTTAGGAGAGACAGCACATATTTTTGCTAAAGGGAGTCATGCGAGTTTGATTTGAATGAATTTTGTTGATAGTGTGCATGTATTGTGCAACTGAATTTGACTCAATGTCATAGTGATTTTTTGCATAAAAATTTTCGACAATTTGTGACAATGTTTCATCAGTTTTTGGTACCCCGCTAACACTGATATTAGGCCAATACATTTTGTCAACAGTATTCTGTTGTGTTGTCTGTTGTACTGCACATTGTATTGTAATGTATTTGCTGGTATTGTATGTTGATTGCAGTTGTGTCTGGCATTGTCTGACCTTGCTCTGCAGATGTCAACATGGAACCACCCTACTGATGAGCTCATTCGACAGTAAGTCACTTCACATGATGCTAGTTCTAACGTACAGTACTGTGCTGTACTACTACTCAATTACTAGTTTTACTGGTAGTGCAATAGTATTGTTAACAGTGGTGACTTGTTTGCAGGATTTGATGCTGTAGAGTCCTGTACTGTTGATTGAAATTTCCGTATTTTTGCTGGTTTTAACGATGAACTCATTTGACAGTCAATCGCTTCTAATGCTAGTCTAACTGTGCTAAGTTAGTTGAAAGTTTTGACACTGCAGTGGCTTGCTCTAATGGCATTCATGAATTATGCTTTGGAGGATACATTTTTGTAGAGAAAAGTATGCTCATGCAGATGAGATTTTGTGCTTGTCTAAAAAGTGTAGGATATGTGTATTTATTTGTCAGTGATTGTATCTGCTGTTTAATAAACTTTTTTGAGCTATTCATGATACATTTTAATCAGCATGTGAAGCAGTAGTATTTGACTGTCAGTGCTGTAATGGTAACAGTGATATTATTGCAGTGTGGTAGGACTCATGTAGATATATGCTGTGCTGTTGTAGGTTTGGTGCAGACAGACAACACTGGACATTCCTGCTGGAACTGTTATCACTACTGCCTGAAGAAGTATGTCCAGTTGTTGATTGTTATTGGCTAGTTTCATCGTAAACAGTTAATAGGCCTGAGCATGTACAGGGTGGGCCATAAAAACGTGGCACTTTACTATTGTCCATATTTTTGCCAATTATTGATCGATTTTCACAGTTCTTTCACTGGCACACTCTGCACAAAATTTGCTATAATGTGATTATTACATATATATCCCACTACCCCATAAATGCATCTTTACACTATCTTGTGAAATATCAATAAAATGTGCATACATAATGATAATAACAAACATTTTGGTATAATTGAAAAAAACACTTCAGACAAACATTGCAGTGAATGGTCTGTATGACACTAAACTGTGTGGGTCTAACACAGTCTAGTGTCATACAGATCATTCATCGCAATGTTGGTTTGAAGTGTTTTTTATTCACCAAAATTTTGTTATTATCGTTAGTTTTTGCTTACATTTATATTTCACAAGGTAGAGTAAAAAAGCATTTACCGTGTGGTGGGATATATAATAATCACATTATTGCAAATTGTATGCAGTATGCCAATGAAAGATTTTTGAAAATAATTCAATAATTGGAGAAGACATTGACAAAAATAAAGTGCCACGTTTTTTATGGCTTACGGTGTACATTTGCAAGGATTTGTGACCCAGTGTGTTTTTACGTACGAAGCAGCTACTGCTTTCAGCGCGTCTTAGCCATCGCAATTTTGTCCGTCTGTCTGTCTGTCCATCACACGGGTGGATCAGTCAAAAACGGTGCAAGCTATGATCACCAAATCTTTACCGTCAGCTACCTGGAAGACTCTAGTTTCAGGAAACGTAAAGCTTTTCCATAAATTCGAAGGGGGTCGCCCTAAATGAGGGCACTAAATGAGAGGGGTGGGCAAAATTTGCGATTTTTGGCCACTAAGTTGCTGTATCTCAGTAACGGTGCGAGATAGGGCCTAGGTTACTATTAATCACTAATAGGAAGTTGTACACTGGCTCTCGATTGGCGCCAAATTAAATGACCTTGAATGACCTTGAACGCCAAAATATGGAGTTTTATGGATTTTTTGGCAATTTTGGGCTGCGACACTAGTCTATATCATTCACAAGGTGATGCCACGGAACTATCGTTATGCGATCCAGATAGAGAATTTGGTATTTGCATATTAACTTAGCCTGAACACCCCAATTTTCAGCTAAACTACTGAATCGGAACTGCTGTAGGCTTTCGCACATCTCATGAGCATTAGCTCAAATTTCTTGTTTGGTCTAAAGTTTAGTGGCTGCTTTGTGCTGCTTTATGCAAGTTAACTTTTGCTGTGGCTGTTATTAGCTTGTGTCAAATCACCATGAGTCATAATTGGCCAATTTCATAGATCGTGTGTGATTGGTCAGTGCTGAGTTGTAAGTTGATGTGATTGGCTAGCGCTGTGTGATGAAGTAAGCTGTGATTGGTTGATGATTTTGCGTGTGTTGTAGATCAATAGTCGTTCGCTGCGTCTCGGTGCAAACCGACGTACTGAGATTACAGAGCAGTTGATGGGTGCTTCAGCGCTGCTGGTTGATCTATTGGTAATTGCCACCACACACACTTAGTAATACTGTCAGCTGTCAGTGGTTACTTTCGAAGATTGGTGCACTTGACGGACATATCATATCAGTGGGTTGAAGTGTGGCCATGTTAATGCAGAGCAGTGTAAGTATTTTGTCATATCAGGACTAGCATGGAATGAAGAAATGGTTTGAAATTGGAATTTTTCATTGCCCGCTTGTTGGCTTAATATTCCACATTCTATATTAATGTGTCTCTATATGTTGTCTACAGTGCATCAACAATCATGACATTGCTTTTTTATACATTTAACTTTTTTACCCACATAGTTTTTATTGTCTGTGTTTTTTCAGCTATATAGCTATGAATTTACACACTGATATTTGGTACTGGTAGCTGTAAGCACTGATATGGCAGGAAATGGTCTGCTGTCTGCTAACGTGCTGTTAAGAAACTCACTGTCTGTTTGAGTGCCTATCGATTTCATATCTGGAATCCGTTCCTTTACTTGACTATCTGCAAGATCTAACACTTTTCATAACATTTTTAAGCTTTATTTAAAAGTTTCCAGGTTGTTCTTTATTTTAAACTGTGATGCTGCAATGCCATAGAAAATGCACAAATTTGTATAAATCTACTGTGTTTTGCAGCAGTATTTTTACCTCTGCCAAGGAGGTAATGTTTTTGCCGGTTTTTGTTTGTTTGTTTGTTTGTCTGTCTGTCTGTCTGTTAACAAGATAACTCAAAACGTTATGGACGGATCTTTCTGAAATTTTGAGGGTATATCGGGCATGGCACAAACTACCAGTGATTCAATTTTGGGGGTGATCTGGCAGGAATCCTAGATTTTGGATCACTTTGAAATTTTCGTTACCATTGCATTAAAGGGGGCATAAGGGAACCGCTGGCAAAGTGAATATGGTGATGCCACCTGGCGAATAACTTTGCCTTGGTGGAGGTACCTGCGGGCTATGACTGCTTTCTAGTTAATATTGCATTGTTTTGGTGTAGACAGCTGTAGTAGCTCAGTGTGTGGATGACACTCGTATCCAGGCTCAAGTTGTTCACTGTCTCGGCAGCTGGCTTGGTGCCTATGCCATTCCTCAAGCCTACCTCATCTCTTCTAAGCTACTCTGTGTTCCTTTCTCAGCAATGGTGCATATCATGTTTTGTTTCATCTTTATCCATCTCTATAGGAGCAATAATGACCATAAATGTGTTTGGTCGTGACATTTGGTTTTGTATTAGGCCTAATTTAGGTCCTTTTTTGTCATTTTTAGGTCCCTTTTGACAAGTTGAGGTCCTTGTATTTCCTAATTTATGTTATTATATGAGTGGCAGCCCTGCATTTACTGTAATCGTTATTGTGGTTATAATTAGCGGAAAATATTTTCTGTTACATTTCATCAAGTCTCGTATAATTTTGTAGTATAACTGGAGGTGGAAATATGTATAAACTTGTTCGTGTTGTGTGTGATGACAGAGCAGTAAAGATTGTCCATCACATTTACATCAAGTCGCTGCGGACTGCATCTGTTCTGCACTCTATTCAGCTGCCGTCAGTACTTAAGCACTCCGTGCTAAATATATATCTGGCTTAGCTAATGAGTTGTTTATGTGGGTGTTCTGACTGTAATTGGCATTAAGCATCTTAACGATATAAGTTTGTTTCGGTCTCTGAAAAAACTAATGATCAGTCACATGATTAATTTTTGTAGTTTTGTAGTTAAATACATTGTTGCAATGTTGTCTTTGAAGAAGAGTTTTTAGGTTGAGACAGTAACTGATAAGCTCTGTATAGATTCAACAAATTACAACTTTTATTTGTTAAGCATATGTTTTGGCAACTGTTGTTGCTTTCTTCTGAGCAGTTTCTGTTTACAGTAACAACATCTAGCAGCAAATTTAAATCATTCCAAGCCTCCAAGTTAGGTAAAAGCAGTTGCTGAAATGTTAATAGTTTAGCGAATAAAGTTTATAATTTGCTGAACTATATATGGTAGCCTGCAAGCATTTTGAGCCTCTGTTAGCCACTGTCGGTTTTACGTGTGATCTGGGCACAAGGGAAAGAAGCAAAAGTTTGCCAAAATTGCTAATTTTCACCCAGCCCAATTGTTTTATGTGGGGTGGTGCCCTGGGCATGTTTTATTGGTTTAGAGTTTCAGGGAAAGGTTGATCATAAAATATTGAGAATGTGGGGGTTGATATTTCACACTGATCAGCTGTGGCAGTGATGGCCTTATGCATGTTTTTTTTGTAGGAATAAGCTATTGTATATATCTATTCGTATGTATTGTGTATAGGATGTTGATCACAATGCAGAGCTAGCAGCAGCATTGTTTGAAAGTGTTCTTGCACTACTGGACTCTTACCACATGTCTGTCGCCATGGACGACCTTGACAAGTTAGTAGTAATAGTAGTAGGAGCATTAGCAGTAGATACTAGATGCTGGTAGCAATAGTAACACTGGCAGTAGCAGCAGGTCATTAGCATTAACAGCAGCAGCAATATCTTTGTCAGTCAGGTGTTATTTTTCAAAGGAGAGTTATGACGTCATGAACAGACTTTCATTTGTTGTCATGACTAGCCCATCATTTAGTGCATTGTTATTGGACCATCATGACAGTTGGTGGCAGCATATCAAGTGCATCTTAGCCAAGTATGCTGTGCTTATGTGGCAGCTGCCACGTTATTCTGCCAAGTAAACACGATGAACAGTCATTAGTGTAATGGTATTAATCATCGAGTTAGCAGGGCAACAAGGATGGATTCAGAATCACTGGATGGCTGTGGTCTGGCGAATTTGTGGAAGTTTGTAAAACAGGCAGGTCCAGTGAATAGATGATGATTGTGCAGCTTTATAATTAGATCACGCAGTGGCATTATTGTCTGGTGTCACACTTGAATAGGAAAATTATATGAGTAACTCTTTACATGTCTAGTTCTCTGTCTAGGGCGATCAACTACACACGTGTCTTCACTGAGATGGGCGAGTCACTCGTTGAAACAATTGTGAAAACTCCCAACGAGGTTCATCATTTTTTGTTACTTCCACACATTGAGGTCAAAGTGGTTAATGGTTAAATGCCATAGCTCTTCATAGGAAACCTATCTCAGAGCTACGGAGCGTCACTGCTGCATGGGATCACACAGTGATACCTGCCACCCGACACAGGTGAACGTGCAAAGCCATAACCCCAGCCAGATAGGCTGGTACTCGATTTTCCTACCTCAGAGGGATGGAAGGCTGAGTTGACCATGGCGGCTGGTTACATACCTAGATGGTTTACCTGCCTGCAGGAAGTCACCCATCCAAGTACTAACCCGACCCGGTGTTGAGTAACTTTATTAGTGAGATGAAATGCGTTACCGCTGTGAATGAGATTACTCAAAAAGTTTTGAACAGATTTTGATGACACTTTGCAAAGTGGTGGATAGTGGACGAACACACGGATTTTCTGAATTTGTATCCGGGTATTTTTAAAAGCAATTTTGGAAGGTATGGTGAGGCCCGGTATGACAGTCTTTGGTAGAGTTGTGATCTCTGTTGTTGTTGTTGTTGATGTTGTTGTTGCGACAATCCTGATGTCCAGTTTATCAGTTTTTTAGTCTTTCTCATGACTTATGTTCCAGTTCACATCTAGGAATTTTCTTCAGATTTTCCTTTTGAATTCTTCTTAGTTACGTCAACAACTTAGTTGCGGATAACTTTGTTCATAACTGCCTCACGAAAGCAGCTGCTGCTTTAGTGCATCTTAGCAATCGCAATTCTGTTCGTCTGTCTGTCTGTCACACGGATGGATCAGTCAAAAACAGTGCAAACTAGGATCACCAAATCTTTACCGTCGGCTGCCTGGAAGACTCTAGTTTCAGGAACCGTATTTAAAGTTTTTCATAAATTCGAAGGGGGTCACCCTGAACGAGGGTGCTAAATGAGAGGGTGGTGGGAAAAATTTGCAATTTTCAGCCAATAAGGCGCTGTATCCCAGTAACTGTGCGAGATAACACTCAAGTTACTATTAATCACTAATAGAAAGTCGTATACTGGCTCTCGATTGGCGCCGAATTCAATGACTTTGAATGACCTTGAACGCCAAAATAGGGGTTTTTATGGATTTTTTGGCGATTTTGGGCTGTGACACAGATTTCAAGAGTGAATTGCACTGAAATCAATTGAGATAGACATGGACAAGCTGTGTATGAAATTTTCGGCATTGAACGTAGATTTCGACAGTTCAAGTCTCGATTTTCTAGGTTCAGGGCATCAAAGAGCAGTACCCCCGTAAAAGTCGTTATTTTATTGTTGTTGGCCAGTTTTTCATGAAAATGTTGCAGATATGCATGGGGATGTGCCTATTGCAACAAGCACTAATGACAAGCTTTTTGGTCATATCAACATCGATGACTTTGAAAGACTCTGAACTTGCTGAATAAGGGGTTTCTATTGATTTTGCCATCTTCAGCTACAGTGCACACTCCAAGAATGAACTGCAACGAAATGGCTGGAGTTAGGAACTGCTATAGGCTTTCGCACATCTTGTGAGCATTAGCTCAAATTTCTTGTTTCAAATTGGATTTCTAAAGGTTTGTTTGTTTGTGCTGTCATTTTGTTGTAGCGGTAGTGTAGTGCCCCTGTGGCAAAATTTTGAAGAGATGTGGAATTATTTCACCAGGTTCTTATACTTCTGTTGATCTGTTTAGGGTTTTGGCAGTTTCCAAACACTGGACCTTCTGTTGACGTGTGTCGGTCATCACCATTATGAGGTTATTATCTTATAGATGTTTTGAAACTATGTGTGGGTAATGAAATATTTAGAGCTGTCAAAGCATTAATTCTTTAATGCATTAACGCGCTGCATTAATTTTTTTAAAGCATTAATTAACGCGTTATTAACGCACCCGGGCCCATCGAGAAGGAGAGTAGGGGGTAAGTTACTTCGGGCCCCACGACGTTTGGGGGGCCTACCTGTAGAATACAGAAAGTTAGAAACACATTTTAAATGTATAGTCAGCAGTAACTGCCATCATCTATTAGCTTGTCATCAAAATAATTATTTATAGTAGTGATGGAATGGCATCTACAGTTTAGTTACTTGAATTCATTCGATTGTCAAATAACCACAGTTTAATATAATATTGGAACTTTTGGTTCACTGAATAAATAGTAAATTAACATAAATTTATGTAGGTGCATTATATTTTTAACGTGTGTTAATTTATTAATGCATTAATTGATGCATTAATTTTGACAGCTCTAGAAATATTGTAAGCTGTGCCATAGAGATTTACAGTTCAAATGGTAGTGTAGCTGTAGTGAAATATGGTCTATGGTTATTGGCAGTTATTGTAATTCATAGCTATTGTTATTATGCAGTTCTCCTAAGAGCTGCATTGCGCTTTAGAGGTTTTAAACAATAATGCTCTATATGAATTTAAGACATTTGCAGATCTTGTCTGTTTGTGGCTGTCTGTTTTTCTGTTCAGGGTGGCACTTAATTTGAAAAGAAAAGATGTTCAAAAATAGAAACTGTTGTGAACGTTCATAAGGTCTGGTTGTGCAGTTTTATACGGAAAGATGCTGCACTATATTTCAGCACTGTCCTGACAGTTTATTTCTTGTTTCATTGCTGATATTTTATAGTTAATTACGTATATATCTGTGTCTGATGTTTAGGTTGCAGACATAACGTTCAACTTCTGGAATCGTTTGTCTGAGCTGTTGTACGATGACAAGAACTCTGAGACATCTTCACTGTTCAAGCCTTACATTGCGAGGCTGATCATTGCATTATGTCGACTCTGCCAGTACGATACGCACATGGTACAGAGCTTTATGTCTCATCTCTTTTAGCGTCATCATTGATGGTAATTTGGTTTCATCAAGTTGCTTTTGGAAAGACATTTTTATTAGCAGCTAATTGTACAATTTGTTGACTCTTTCTTCGGTATCTTTATCACTCCACAGTCTGCTTGCATCGTTGTTGTCTAAGTCAGTGGATTAGTGTCTGTGGCATCACTGAAATCGTAAACAATTTAGCTATTGTGACAGGTTTCACCATAGCATGTCTGACAGTGTCACTATCTGTCTGTTTATCTGACTGTATGTCTAACACGCTTATGCACCCCGCTAAAGCCATAACATGTAATGAGGTTCCATTTGGCAGGGACATTCCCAAGGCTTCAAATAATGTTTGATTTCATACGTAAAGGTAATCAATTGTGGTACCAGTCAAAAGTCCATATTTGATTTTGTATTAATCGTTAACACTAACTGTGGTACTATCTTACTTCGTTTCATAGATACAGCTGCTTAAATGCCGAAAATCTACACTTTGCCATACTCCACCTTTGTTTCACTCAGTATATGATGCTTTTCTTTCTAATAGGACCACTGATGTTGTTAGGGATGCAAAGAGTGCAGATACTAAAATCATTCATGTAAGAACGTTTGAGGTCGTTTACCTTATACGCTCATCATATCTCAGTGTCATGCTATCGCCTGCATGGGAAGATGGCATTACATGAATTATAAGCATAATAACATTATAACATACGAAGCTTTCATATGAACAAATAAATAGATAGTATTCATTGGTGAATTCAGGAAAGTCTTCCAGATGACGTGGATGACTTTGAAGAATTTCGCACTCGGTCGTCGGAACTTGTTCGCGATGTTATATTCATCGTTGGTGCTTCCGATGTATTCTACCAGGTCATTTTTTCTATTTTATACACTACAAAATAATATGTAATGCTGTAGCGTAGTTTAACTGAGGTCAGTGGTGCACAGTTTTTTTTAGCCGAGTGCCATTACAAATGTTATTGAAGTCACTGCAGTCAGATGATGTTGTTATTGTTTTGGTGAGTCCATCAGACAACTGGTGGCCATTTTGTCAGTTTCAAAGAAATGTACTCAGTATGTAAACAAGTAAGTGTGGCACTGTACATTAAACACTGCGTAATCATATTCTTGAGGTGGGCTTTGCCGTGTGATAAGTCTATAGTTAAATTAGCTATGATGATTCGAGTCATAAGAACTTTGCTTGTTTTCTTCACACTGCTGAAGCTTCATTGAGGGCTACGAGTGATTTGGTGTATTTTGTTGTGTTTAGATGTATACGACACTGAAGGCCGATGGCATGAGCTCATCATGGGATGTCTCTGAAGCTGCTCTCTACATCATGACTGCCGTCGCCAAAGACTTAAGTTGGCAAGTAGCTTCTGAAATATCTGTAGCAGAACACTGGGCCAGCCATAATATGTGCAGTTAGTTTGTGTGTAAGTCACACATCTGTCTGGCGTGGGATAAGTGAGTTTTAAACGAACAAATTCACTGAAGACAGTGCTTTAACCGACACTTGCACCATGCTGGTTAACAGTGTGTCATAGCGTACACTGTTGATCTTTTGTTGGCATATGACTGCACTCATGGGTTATCGAAACATTATCTCACTGTAGACATAGGCAAAGCATCGAAGGATGTAAATAAGTAGAGCTGTCTAGTCAGCACATATTAAAATGTGTTTAAAAATTAATGCACGTACGTAAATTTACTAAATTCTGTGAAGCAGGAGTTGCAATATTCTGTTAAACTGCGGTTATTTGACGATCGAATGAATTTGAGTAATTAATATGTTGTTGCCGTTCCATCACTACTGTAAATTATAATAATATATTTGGATGACAAGATGCGATGTGGTTTTTCATTTTCCAGGTATTGCAATTTCCAGTCATTGTTTTTTCGTGGTCTGTCATTATGCGCGAGAGCTAGCATATTAAAATGTGTTTAAAAATTAATGCACATATGTATTAGCGCGTATTAGCTATGGTGATTCTGTCTTTGTGTTTGTCTGTCACAACTCGGTACCGATCGGAGCCCAGGTGAGATAGAGGCTTCTGATTTTCACTGTATGATAGCTTAGAGTCCCTAGCACCCTTACCTTACCTCTGGGGTGGGCAGGCTCTTACACCTGCCCAGCGCTGAGGCCGTATCAGCTCGGCCCAATGTGCATCCCGGAATGTAACCACAAGGTTACAGGTAGCGGCTATAAAGCCGTAGACGGCTATGAAACGGACGGCTGTAAAGCCGTAAACAGGCGGCTGTGAAGCCGTAATTGGCTGTAAAGCCGAAACCAGCACAAAAGCACTGGCAATGTGCAGCAATCTGCTCTCACGTTTTGGTCAGCGCTTAGTCAGCTCCTCGCCTTCAGATTTTAGGGGTCATCGGTGCAAAGCCCCACCACCACGACAAGGTGGCTCATCACGGTGGGGAGAGTCCATAGTATTTCGTGACAACTGGGTGAAGGGGGTCCCCACAAACGAGAGGGAGATATAGGGGCAACTCTTCCTTAAAAAGGAGTTATTCTGCCGCTGTTGGCTCGTCTAACGTGAAAATGGTTGCAGATAGGCACAGACATGCTGCTTATCATAACAAGCACTGGCGACGTGCTTCTTAGAAATGTCAACATCGATGACCTTAAATGACCTTGAACGACCAAAATAGGGGATTTTAGTGAATTTTTTTACGATTTCAGGCTGTGACATGCATTTCAAGAGTGAATTGCACTGAAATGGCTGGAGATAGACCAAGACAATCTGCATATGAAATTTTCAGCATTTAATGTAGATTTCAGCAATTTAAGTCTGGACCGTCCAGGTTCTAGGAGGCCTGCGGGTGTCAGAGGGTTTTCTCTTTTAAAGTGGTTATTTTTATCTGCTGCTGGCTTGCCTAACATGAAAATGGTTCCGGATAGGCACAGACGTCCTGCTTAATATAACTAGCACTGGTGACGAGCTTCTTAGGATTGTCAGTATTAATGACCTTGAACCCTAAAAATATGGGTTTTTAGTGATTTTTGGCTGCAAAGGAGTGAATTGCGATGAAATGGATGGAGATAGACCAAGATTATTTGCGAACATGAACTGCTATAGGCTCTCACGCGTCTCATGAGCATTACCTCAGATTTCTTGTTTTTAGATGCTACAAATTTAGCGCTATCGACAATGTTAATGATGGGTTATTAATGCATTAACGCATGCTTTAAAAAATTAACGCAATGCGTTAACACGTTTAAAGAATTGGGTAAGTCTACTTGTAACCATTTGAGTCATGCAAAGAAGCCACAGTGTGCCACAGTTTCAGTGGAGCAGAAACGTCTTCAGTAGATATGAACTGTTGAAATCTTGCATTGCGCTGTTGAAGTTTGGCTGGCAGATTATTTTAGCATCATGGTTCAGCTGCTGTGAAGCTTCTGTCACTTATCTGTTCAGCTGAAACTGGATTGAACGGTTTGAGTGTTAGCCAACTTGCAAAGTGACGTTGTTTTGTATTTCTGTCTTTTGAACTAACTGACGGTTTTACCAGGGGTTTTGTGAACAGAACACTTCATCGTGCTTATCTCGCGTTATGTGTGTCTGAATGTTTCAGCTCGGACATGACAGTAGTGCCGCCAGTATTAGATGCTGTTATTCATCTGTCGGCAACTGTGCATATCACTCTGCGTCGCACAGGTCTTAGGCTGCTTGGTGAATTGAGGGAATGGATCGAGAACCATTCGGAGTATTTAGGTACATTGCGTCAATGCCACCAGTTGTTTGTTTATTTGCAGTATTATTTTTTTGTAGCAAAATGTTAAGGATAAGCTAGCTGTGTTTGTTATTATCGTTGTAGAGACGCACTTATGGTTTGGTGGGATTTATAATAATCCCATTATTGCATATTGTTCACGGAGTGTGCCAGCGAAAGAATTTTTGAAAATCTGTCAGTAATTGGAGAAGATATGGACAAAAGTAAAGTGGTACATTTTTATGGCCCATGATGTATATACTGTACAATACATACATATGTTTGTGTGTGTACAACACAGAGCCAGTGCTGCAATTCTTATTTTGCAGTTTACAGCAGAGTCAGCTGGCTACGGCTGCTGCAGATGCACTACAGTCTGTGTGCTCACAATGTCCTGATCAGATGACCATTCACTTTGATAGTCTTGTACACATTATGACTGAGGTCGATACATTTGATATTAGCAATGAAGCTGCCATCGGCCTGCTCAAAGGTTATTGCATAATTTGATAATAATGCATTTTTAATTAATAATTATGATAATTGTTATTTTGTGGTCATCGTTACAGTTTACTTGAAAGTCTCATACACATCGTGACTGAAGTTTTATCTTGATATCACAAACAAAGTTGCCATTGCTTTGCTGAAAGGTCACTGGTGTCAATGAAATTATTAACCAGAAGTGATCATTATTATTTAAGTGGTTATTACCTGTGGTAACTTGCAGTTTTAGCCAAACCTGTATATTGTATAATTAATCATGTGTTTTTAGTTGTGTTGTTAACTTGCTTGTCTGCAAGTAAATGAAGTAATAAATCATACAGGTGCAGCACACATTCTGGGTAAGATGGAACATGCCAAGATATCTCAAGGTTTATGGCAGCTGTGTGCTATACAAGTTGAACATCTCAGCAAGGTACTTTTGTTATTCTGTTCCTTGCATTGATACATTTTGGCCCATGTCAGACACGTGACAATGTTGCGCATTTTTGTCGCGCAACTTTGTTGAGTGGCAAAATTGCCTGTCTGACATGGCAAGTTGTGCAACTTCTTGCGCATCGTGCGATAAATTTGCTGAATAAAAACCATCTCTATCCCTTGGTGACTCATCGCCGAATCTCTGAGCTGTGATTGGTTAGTTTGTTCTTTACATGTTTTTCTCACATTGCTTATCGTCTGACTCGTAAGTATTGGCGATTCAGTTATGACGTTAGTACTAATTTTAGTATTAGAAATCACCGACAGAAACATTTGTTCTTTGATACATTTCTTTAATTGCGTCGGGCAGTAACCACTTAACACAAGGAACTATAATTACATTTGAGCATAGGATTTGAGGCTGTAGCAGATGACAAGCTATTTTTTTAGCTGCAGGCTGAGCAAGTTTATGTCAGGAAAGTTCCAGAGTCATACTTCCCAGACGTTGTCTGTAACGCTAGAAGCCATGTTTGTTTGGCAATTGTTTGCCGAGAGAAATTCGACAGTTGCCTAGGCAAATTTGTCACGCAATAAAATTGTGCGATAAAGCGGGTCGATTTTGTCGCATGTCTGACATGGACCTTAGGATCAGTCTCGTTTCTTGGCATTTTTTACTCCTCACGTGCTACGTTCCTAACGTAGCAAAGAGAAGTATATAAGATCAGTGTAATATTGAGGACCAACCAACGACCGACCTCTGTTCCTGGAAGAGCTTTCCTGGCAGAATATCAAACGGCCATATCTCCATAATGGTGCTAGATAGACTCATGGTCACTATGGACCACTTATAGGAAGTCGACCCTCGGGAGTCGAATGGTCACGTGACCGATGAGACCCCATTATCTTTGAGGCGCCATATCTCCGTAACATTGCCAGAGAGACGCATGCATTGAGGTATAACAAGACAAGTGGCAACTAACGTCATCGACCATTATTGGAAATTTTTTTTCTCCGTTCCTAAAATCGGGCAGTATTTTATAAACTTCGAGGAGACAATTTCCAATAACGACCTCGATGCCAGTCACTATTAGTATGCTATTAAACAGGTCTCAATTAGACATCGGGTCTCTAATACAAACCGAAAGGTACAAAAAAGCTTTTAAAAGGAAATGATGCGTACGAGGAGTACATTAGATTGGTCACAATTTAATAATAGTTCTTGTTAGTTTTATGCCTCCAATACCAGCATCTTCAAGTCGTACTAGAGCCAGTCTTTTTTATGTGGATTGCACTGCATGTTGTTTCCATGGTATCAGTTGTATGCCACAATTTCACTTTTATCAATATTGCATCTTGGGACACCGATTGTTGAGATAATGTTTTGAAATTAAAAGGTTGAAGTCATAACATGACTGAGTGTGCTGAAATATACTACCATCTTATTAGGTTTGTTTTGTGTGACAAGAAGTAGTTGTGTCATGTGTAGTTGTTGATTAAAAATAGGTTAATGTTGATTCTGTCTCAGAGCTATTCAGTGGTGCCTGCCATATGTCTGCATAGTGTTCTGCCACTCAATACAGTTGAATGTGCCTTACTTTAAATCATCTATCAGGGCCGGTACTTGATTTACTTATCCCAGAAGCATTGGAAACTGAGTTGATTATGGTAATTAGTTACATATCAAGACGATTTTTCATCCAAGCAGTAACTGAACCCAGTGTTTATTGTGTGGTGTGTAGTTGTTGCAGGGCTCGCAGTAGTTGTGCGGTTTGTAATTGTTGTGGGCTTGTAGTAGTTGCATAATGTTGTAGTAATAGTGTGGTTTGTAGTTGTTGGAGCTGGAAGGTGTAAAGATTGTCATTGGCAGTAAGTCATCTGATCCCACTGTCTGGCTCGACCGACTTGCTACTATCTTCAGGTAGCATTTCAGTAAATATCTTATCTTATTATGCAGCCATTCCTTGTATGCTATATTGTGTGTCTTGTCCGTTTATTCATCTGTGTGTTCTGTATGGGCTCTAAACTTGAGAACGATAAGCATAGACATACCAGCATTGGTGTGAATGTTATCATATGCAAAAGCAGTCAAAGGTTAAATTTATTAGCTTCTTAAAAACCATCCGATTTTGATAATTTTTGGCATGCAACATGAAGAAGCTTGATGACTTTTGCATTTCACAAGGTGGTGTAACAACAGTGTTAAGATGAGGTGGGAAAAATTATAGTTACCTCCGCCAAGGAGGTTATGTTTTTGCCAGAGTTTGTTTGTCTGTGTGTTAGCAAGATAACTCAAAAAGTTACGGAAGGATCTTTCTGAAATTTTCAGGGAATGGCAAAAATTACAAGTGATTCAATTTTGGGGCTGATCCGGAAGGAATCCTGGATTTTCATTAACATTGCTTTGTATGCTTGGTGGAGGTCTGCGCTCTACGTGTGCTTTTCTAGTTGTTAATGTGAAGTTTTTCTTGACGTTGTATGCAAAAATTATTAAAATTGGCCAATATCTCACAGGGTTATTCAGTGCAGTGCACTGTGTATTCGATGGACGGCTGCATCTTAGTTGGCACATGGCATGGTGATATTTTTGCTTGTTGTTAACTATTGTGAGTATGATTATGTGTTTGTTGAGGTCATTAGTGTGAATGTTGGTTTACGCAGGTACACAAGTCCTGCTGTGGATGCCGGCTCAGCTCATCCTTGTCAACCTGTCATACAACAGGTAACTCAGCCATGCTCACTTTGTATGGCATCGTTTAGACTTTCTGGTTTGCGTTCTTATTTACTGTTGCATCATTTTGAGACTGATTTGTCTGCATTCTCAGAGGTTGATGGCAGATCGTAGTTGCAGTGGTAACATGATCGTTGCTCTCGATAAAAGGTTACTATATAGTACAATTCTCATTAGCTAACTTCCCGTTTTTTGTTATTGTTTTATGTGGTGTGTTAAATGTAACACAAAACGTTTACAGAACATTTTTGCAACATGTTGGATGTTTTGCATGCGACAGTGATGTGTATTGTTCGTGCAGTTATGGCCGGTGTTGTCCAAGTCATTTGAGAAATATGGCGCTGATGTGCGGATCATTGAGCGATGTTGTCGATGTGTTCGCTTTGCAATCCGATGTCTTGGGCGTAACTCCATCAGCTTGCTTGAACCCCTCGTCTCGCTGGTACTAAAAGTCACTCTGGTTTCTTCCACCAACGAAAGGCCGTAGGCAGTTTTGTTTTTGTTTCAGTCAAATTTGTTGGTGTATCGATCAGAAAATTATAAACGGGTTTTGATGAGTTTTTTTGGAAAGACTGGTCATGGCTTAACAAAGAAAGGAAGTTGTTAGAATATGGTGAATGATAACTTATGAATTCTGTCATGAATTTTTGGATGATTGTCTGACATTCTTTTCCGTTAGGTGATAGCAGCTGCATTTTGTGTCCCCCATTTGGCAGCACCAGTCTCGGCAGATGTTTAAGATATTTTATTGCTTCCAGTTGATTTTGTTATCATTGACTGTGTGACCTGCTGTAGTAGTCAGTGATTGTTGTAATATTTGTTGTTGTTGAAGTTGTTGGTGTAGTTGTGTACTACAGTGCTATTGTGTGTAGATTGTATCATTGTATGAAGTTCATCCTCACTCGTGTTGTCTCTACCTTGGCAGTATACTCGTTGATGAGTATGGCACTGAGGCCACCTGTCTACCACTGCTGCTCAATATGTTACAGGTAAAAAGTCATTCATCAAATAGCAGCTGTTTGCTTGGCTTGTTGTAATTTGATGGAATTACATAACTTATTAGTGATGATGGTTCACTAGTTCAAAGGGGCACTAGTTTGAACAGCAGGGGAGATACGGATAGGGTTATTGATAGTTAGGGCCCACAGTTTTTTGTGTGCCACGGAATTTTGAGCCAAGCCGTGGAATTTGCTGGTTTCCGTGGAATTTTGATATTGCCGCAGAAGTTGAGAAATGATCGATGACTAGTACGATCGTCAGCTTGATAACATAATTAGACGAGCTATATGACATAGAAAAATCAAACTAAACAGAAACTGCCTAAAACTGTGTCCCTACTAATAATTACCGTCATAATAAACAATGCGAGTAATTGACAAATTGCATTTTTGAAAAGAAAAAAGAGTGATAATTTTCTTTGTATGTTGCTATCATAACTGAGCACCATGCCAGCCTCCAATGAGTGAAGCTTTTTTTAACAGAATAGAGCTTAGTTTACGCACAAACAGAAGGCCGCGGTAAACAATTGAATTTGGACAATTTTGCCGCGGAATTTTGCAAACTGGCCCGCGGAATTTGGCAAAATTTTCCATGGAAAACTGTGGTAGTGATAGTAGTGATAGTTTCATCTCAGCCAAATTTCGTTACTGATAATATTAGGGATAAGAATAAATTGCATTCTTGGTTTTGGCAGCCCCTCATTATGATGGGCCAAAACCTGACCATGTTCAGACTTGTGCCCCTTCGGACTACTAACCATTCATCATTATTAGTTACTGTTTCAAATTTCAAGTGTCTAAGAATATTGAATAGTTCGTTATCACATGTCAGATGATTGGATCACTTACTGTTACAGATAAGACGTGCAGTACTGCCTATCATCGCAGACAGCTGTTACGTGTTAAGCTATGTAAACACTCTAGGCAGACTATAGGATACTGGTTCGTCAGACTCTCAGCGATGGCGTAGAACAGGGAGTTGCAGTAGACCTGGCGACAGGAAATAAGCATCCGGATGGACGGGTGTTTTCACTCTATCAGCTCAGTGTGGATATTTCTATACCACCATTAAGCAGGATGATGCATTGCTGTCCAGCAGCACCCTAAAACCAGTTGCTGCACCCACAACTACCAGTACGCTTCAAGTTCTCTCATCTGAAACTGTTTTAGGTGATGTCCATATGGCATAAGTGTTAAAGTTAAAAGTTAAAGGTGTCAGTTTGTATAGCGCATCTCACGTACAACGCCTCTAATGCGCTTTTCGTCACTAACCCAAGCCACCAGCCACACGGCCACCACGTGCAGCCTGCAGACACAGGCTAATGCAGCGGCCAGCTAGGCAGCCCCAGTCAGCTCTACTAAGGTCACCACCTTTCGTAACCCATATAAATGAGTTACTGCTCATTTTACCGTCCCACGGAGGGTAGAAGGCTGAGTCGACCGAAGTGTGCTGGGAGATGACATGGATTTGATAAGCGCCTGAGGGCCACCTGTGCTCAGATGATCTGTCATATTGATAGTTAATTGTTGTTTGTGCTCTGTTCTTGTAGGCGTTCTGTGCGCCAACATTCAAGATCCTGGAGCAGGCGAATGGGCTCAAGAACCACCCAGACACGGTGGATGATCTGTTTCGACTGGCATTCAGGTCAGGTTGAGATTGATTGAAGTCATTTATTTGTTACTGGCTTTAAATCAGTTTAAACGTTTAGAACAATCATGAAAATTGCTGCTAACTTGTGGCATTGAGCAGAGATAGTTAGCGAGACTGATGTAACAACTTGAGCAATTGCTGTAATTGTAATCCTATTTGGGCTATTTAACTGTCATTTAACATTACTTGTTGGGTCTTAACTTTTAAGTGTATCTCACTGATTATTGTCTAATGTTCATACTCGTGACAAAGATTGGGGTTAAGTTATGGATATTTACAGAGGTGGCATTTTAGAATTGTGAAACAGTGTAACTGTTGTTGTATAAACTGAAGGTTGGGCCAATCTTATGAGCACAGAGAGTTGATGTGTTGATAAATATTAAGTAATTTATGAAGTAAGTAAACTGGCTCATATTTAATTGTAGGTTTGTGCTGAGATATATGCGTTATCCTTTCTACTCAGTACCAGTGTTATTATTTCATTGTAGGTTTGTCCAGCGATGTCCGTTGTCATTTTTACACAGTACTAGTGTAACGCCACTGTTGGCCTGTGCTATTGCTGGCTGTGCTCTTGATCACAAAGAGGCAAACATCTCGGTGACAAAGTTTCTCTCTGAGCTTATTAAGACAGCTCGGCACAAAGACGTGAGTAGACAAGCACATTTTTGTTCAACTTGTCGCCATTCTGCTGTTGAATTTTTACAGCTGTCGTGAAAAAGTCAAAGGATTGTGGACAAATCGTGTTACTGAAAAACTCTTGAACTTGTTCATTCCACACATTTGATGGAACACCATCGTTTTTTTTATCGTTGCAGTGGCATGATATTTTGATGACGCATTTTTTTTGTTCCAACTCAGTCTCTTATACTCATCATTATTAGGAATGAAAGGTAGTTTATGGGCTTCGTGGTAAAGGGTTAATGTGGCCCAGTGGGGTGGTAGTGTGTTCAGTTAATAGCTGCCATGGATAATGGATAATGGATGGCTGCATGTAGTATCATTTGCTTATGCCAATCAGCTGCCACTTCCAGGATTGTAAAGTGCTTTGGGTTTCAAGTGGTGTGTGTAAGCAGCGCCAGATAAAGTACCTTTACAGTACACAACTGAGTTGAATGCTATTAATCTATATTTCTAGCTCTCCAATCAAGCAAATGGTTATTTATTTATTGATTCATCAGTTAATGGATTGTTGATTTGTTGATTGAGTGCTGGTTCGTGTTCTGTTGCCGTAGACGAAGGATGATAACGGTGAGCGAGAGAGTGAGTTGGCCCGGCAGCTGGTGGATGAGCATGGTCCTGCGATGGTGAATGGCGTCATTCGGGCTTCGTTGTTCTTCCTGCCAACGTACATGATCCCCGAGTCAGCTGAGGTTCTCTATGAACTGATGCTTGTCAATCGGCCGGTGAGTCCCCACAGCAGCACCAGTTTGTCTGTATGTGTGCTCAGCTAGAAGCAATCCCTGTTCTGAGCCTCATTATTTGAATTTTGAATCTATACCCGGAACCAGCTTTCTACCGGAATCTGACTTAGGCCCAGTTTCTGGTTTTTTTTAGTTAACTACTCTGTTAGTACACCGTCTGTTAATTGTAACTTACTAGTTAAGTTTGTGCGAGTTTTTGAACAAAATCCTGACTGATCGTCAGCTAACTGAATGGTAAACTGTAGTTGCTTAATAATGATGTGCACAGCACTAATTACTTCCACCTAGCACAGGCGGGCATCATGAATATTAATGAGCGCAAGCACACGTCAGACAGCCCACGAGCCAGCCAAGCGATTGCGGATGACCATTTTGTCCATTCATGAATGGATTTTGTAGTAAAATTTGTTCTAGCAAATGTATTGTCAAGCGTTTTGAAGATATTGCCATGCAGTAAAACCAACCGTTCTGTAGTATCACATTCTTTGATTAACTGCTTGCAAAATGGTACAAAAGTTGCGTTAAATATGATTATTATGATTGACAGTTAGCTAACTGACTGATTTCAGCCAGTTAAAGTTTTGGCTATTTTGACTGTTGGTTAGTGCTACGGGAAATGCGAATTATGCAAATCTGTCAGTTAGCTGGCCAATTAGAACCAGAAACTAGGCCTTATTGGTCCTTAGGGGGCACTCTGTATGAATTTCATTAAAATTCCTTCATAACTTTATGAGATACAAAAATAAGTGTGCAGCAAAGAGTTACTCTGTGCTTTATGCAGTGGTAAGGAATTATGAATCTAGGATCAAAAAAGACACAGATTGCCATCAAAATCTACACAGTTTTATGGAATGTGCATTGCCCCTTGACGAAATTCGTCCAACACCATCTGTAGCTTTTAGACTAATCCAGCTGTCAAATATACGGACTTTGTGATAAAACCTTTGTATTCGGCAGTGAGGTATCTGAAATTTATGTAGCTCTCTTAATATTCAGTTCATATCCTACTTTGGTTTTTGCTGCTTTTTCCAGTCTGGTCAGTCCAAAACAGCTAACTTGAAGGAACCGTCGATACATGGCTTTGCAGTGGTTTGTACGCCATTTAATTTTTTTGCACAATGTTGTGTGTTGTTCGTGTGTCTGTTTCAGGCAGTGTGTCAGTGGCTTGAGGCTAGTCTTGGAGGTCTACCAACTCACACATCTGGCGGTGCAGTAACAGCCACACATGCACAACTTGTTGATTTTCACAAAGCCGTAACCTCGTAAGCTGTTTTCCTATGTCATTGTTATAGTTCTTGTCTATTTTTTGCCTTCACCCCAAACTTAACACAAAGTAGGTGCATCTTTTTCTGTTTTGCAATAGCTTGGTTACTGTCTATCATTTTTTGGTATTTTTTAGCAGATATATGCTACGCAGAAATTAACAACAACACAGTGCATAGTTGGCCTCCAGAAATTGTTTTATTGCTGCCATACCTTTTGATAACTTACCTATGTTCATTTGCTTACACTTTCCATACACAATAATGAATTTGAACGATCTTTGCTTTATATTTCTTTCAGAGAATGTGGAATTTTCAGTAATTTATAAACTGATGCGATCTAAATAGAGATAAGGAAATGCATTTGTGCTTATGTGTATGTTGTGCGTAGTGCCGAGCAGATGAAGCAGGTTTCGCGAGCCCTTCGTGAATTTGCCCGACTCTACCGATAGCACTTGGTGATTGCTGACACAGTCAGATAAAAGTTACTGATCATACATCATGTCCCATGCTACTTGCTCACACCTTGATCTTGATCTAAGTCATCCAGCCAGTATCCTACCACCAATCAATGATTCGGCAATGTGTGCTTTTGTCTTTCCTTGTAGACCGAATGATGTACTTCACATTGTCAAAACGTACAGTGTTTGTAATTGATCGCAGTGATGTACAGTAAATGATGGTTAAAACCAGTGTTGTTTCGGACAAGCTACGTGAATTTATCAAATTGCAAGTTTTGCTATTGTTGATGTATTCAGCTACTGCTGTTATTTTTTCGGAATAATTTGCCAGCCACACCAGAGGTGTATTTAGGCTTGTTAACATATTCGGCCAAACTTGGGTTCCACATGCGGATGGTTCCCACATGCTTGAGAATGTCTTACAGCAGTGTGGCATTTCTAGCCTGTGATGCCCTCTTTGTGGCACGTTATAACATTAAAAATTTTGCTTGGAGCAGCGTGAAAATTTCCGGCTTATTCAAGGCTTTCGAATTTAGAAAGCCATGCCTCAAATTCGGTAATAGCAGCAAAACTGCATGCGGTTGTAATGTTGGATTTATGATAAGTTTTTGTAAGTTTTGGGAGCCTCCACATTTTTGTCGAACAGGGCCTAATCAAGTTGAAATCGAGGTGTGAATGAAATGTCAACAACTTAACAAATAAAGGCTATAACCTGGTGAATTTTTATAGCTCATTAGTCACTGTGTTAACTTGCGAGTTTATTCAAAGTATTGTTTTGCTTATGTAACTTGCAGAACCGTTGTACCAGTCGAGAAGCTTATCTGCTGAGATTGGTCATCAGATGCTGTGTGATTGTTCACTTGTCTATGTCTAATGTCATGATTGGTTCGCTCATAAGCTGGTGTTATGTGATTGGCTGACTCATCTGCACCTAATGTTGTGTGATTGGTCCGCAGTTTTGTAGTGCCACTGTTTTAGTCGTTACTGTACTGACTGCTGTGTAAAACTTGAGTACGTTAAGCAAGTGGCTTGAAGGCAAGTTGAAAATCCAGCTGATGCTCATACATGCGCCCTGATTCTCTTCTGAGATTTTGGTGCTATATAAATTGGTACTTACTTACTTACTTAAGGATGGTTGGTTGTACTGTTGTGTTAGGTAAAAACTACTTGAGAAATGCATTTATGCCAGTGTATTTGCAGGCAGCGTGAACCCAGTTAATTTGTCACACCAGTATATATTTCTTCGTCTTTTTGATTACTTCCACCAAAGTGAAGCAAGAAAGGTTATGTAGGGCATTCTGTTTTTTTCTCAGCTGTGTTTTTTCCTGCAGCTGTACATTGCATCTTCTCAGTAGTATTTAGCACTGCCACTCATCAAGAAATAGCTGTGCAGTGAATTTTGCAGCAATTTCTGTGAATTTATGTCCAAAATGATGTTTTGATCTCTTTTCATTTTACTGCATTCTGATCATTACAGTTTCCACAGTGCTTTACAAAAAAAACGTAAATGCATGAAATATGTATTATGTAACTTACTCACGTTTGAGAAACATTCTCGTGTTTTTTCTTGAACCATTGTGAGAATTGTGATATGGAGAATTGCATTTAGTGTTTGGGATAATAATGATGACTGAATGCTGAGAGTTGCTGCAATGTGAACAGTTTCAATCAGTCTCATTTAGCTTGTACAGGACTTATAATGTGTGAAGGCATGCATTAATCTTCCCGCTGTTTGTTTACAACGCTATTTTGTCGATTTGGTTGTCAGCCCATTTGTGTAAAATTAAACATTTTTGTGTTTTGTTCACATGTGCTAATCATATTCTGTTTTAGTCGTGTGTTACAAGATGCTAAAAATATTTAGCAAAAATGATAGATCTGCAAAAATGATTTGTAGCAGTTTTATTCTACATGTAATCATTTCCTTAGTTTGTATAGCGAAATATGGTTTGAAGTGTGTGGGCAATGTGCACATTAAATAGCAAAATATGAGAAAAGTTGTTTGAAAGAAATGCTAACTTAATATGAGGCCTCGGTACTGTCATTGGAACTCTCTCTTACTTGTAGCTTCTAGCCAGCAATGGATAATTTGAACTCCCAGCACTGAATTTTTGTTACATATTTGTTGCTACCCGTAGCATGTGGCCATTGTTTATGCAGCAGATGGCTCATAGTTATGATTATGCAACATATTCATCATTTTTCTGAAGTTTTTCATTTGTGGTGACTATTATGTCAACCTTTCTTACCTCAACTTTTTCTGAGTTTCGAGTCCATACAGAACAGACAGAAAGGTGTGCAAGCTTATTGTGTGTCTGTTCAAAATGGTGACAGCAATGATGTAGTGTTTAAGGTCTGCGATAATTTTTGCATAATGTCACAATGCTGCCCTAATTGCTGACTTATGTTCATTTACGGCTACATGTGCTGAGAGGCAATTTGTCAGACACATGTCTTGTCCGTATCTGTGTAAGCATGTGGCAAAATATGATAGTGTTTTGCTGTTGTATTCTATTCTCTGTGATGACGTTATCCTGTGCGTGTCCTGCATGCATTGGCAGACTTTGCCACATTGCAATTCCTAGGCTTCATTCCTTTCACATTCTTCTCTCAAGTTTTAGTCCATCTCTAAATTTTTTTCCTGTCATAACATTTTTTCAAAAATACAAATTTGGAGCTAAAATCCCACATCGGTGAGAATTTGGAGTGAAATTAGAATTTTGAGCATCTGTCTTCTCCGAAATTTGCAGATGTTTGCCTGACATTTGCAACTTTCTTCCATGAGTGTTTTTGACCCACGTTGCCACATGACTATGATAACTATTCACATAATGCCACATTATTTAAGTGAATTGAACTGAACTGAAGTGAATGGTGCTTGCACTGTGCCTGATCATCACAACTGAATCCCTTCATTATCGTAGAAAAAAATCCGAAAAATTTCTACCCAGACCGCTTTGCTGGTGGGGAGGGGACACCCCTTCCCATGTCTCACTTCTCAAGCACCCCCATCACCCAGGTCCTGTCTTCTGTGTTCATGATGTCTGATATCAGGCACTGCGCTGGTATACTGGTTGACTGCTAAAACATACGTGTGTCCTACAAAAGACTATATTTTCATTGGATGTCCTATATTTTCTTGGTCTGTGTCCTATAAAAATTTGTCAATGCAGTGCGATGGCTGAATGGTGAGTATTTTATTGGTCTAGTGGAGAGTGTGGGATTTATGCATTTTCTGGAATTCTGCCTTCCTCCCAGAACTTGTGGGGTATACACTGTGTCCCAGAAAAGCATCCCTGACATTTTCGACTGTAACTTGAAAACCAATTATCAGATTTTGATAATTTTTGGTACGAATATTCCTGACACAACTTGCCATAATGACAACCTCGTTTTTTCTCGTTCACCAGGTGGCGAGGATGTGAAAACTGAAATACGTTACTAATTCCAACTATAGTTACATATTTTAGATTCTTACAACATGATGATAGTCAATGTTGTTGTGTTCCTTTAATTTTTTTGTCAGCTATTTTGTTTACTGCAAGTAGCTGCCAAATATTATTTTGTTCAAATATAAAACACCCGGATAATGTTGGCTAAAGATAATTGAAGTACTTGGCTGGGACAGAAAGACGTTGAAGATCTCCAGTCGTTTCGTCGTAGTTCACTCGTAAATTTTTTTCGTGGCCGAAATTGATGTCAATTTCGGTTCATTTTTACTAATTAATAGTAACACTGTTCAAGATAAAAAAAATGTTGAGAAAAATTGCGTTCCCGGTACATTACCGCCCTTCTTAACGATCCACATTCATTGAAAATCGCTAATTCTACACTCATTTATTCAGCATTAACTCCAGTTTGTCGCCGTCGCGCGTGTCGTGAGCATTGGTTCAAATTTCTTGTCAATTTTCTGTCTGGTTTGCCTATATATTTGGTCTTAATCTGATTGCCAATAATGGTCTCAATTAGGTCGCCAACGTTAGGAGCAAGGATAAAAAGCTGTTAATCATTGCACTTTTGGAAAAACTAATTAAACACTGGGGCACGATTCTTGTTCTAAAATATTAAGAAATGCTAGAAAAACACTGCATGTAAGTAGGTAATCGCGTTTATGTGCAATATTGGGAGCAGGATGCTATAATGACAACCTCGTTTTTTTCTCTTTCACCAGGTGGCGAGGATGTGAAACTGAAATACGTTACTAATTCCCACTATAGTTACATTATTTTAGATTCTTACAATATGTTTATAGTCATTGTTGTTATGTTCCTTTAAATTTTTTTCTACAATTTTCTTTTACTGCAAGTAGCTGCCAAATATTATTTTGTTCAAATATAAAACACCCGGATAATGGTGGCTAAAGATAATTGAAGTACTTGGCTGGGAGAGCGAAAATATTGACGGACGTTAAAAATCTCCATTCATTTCGTCGTAATTCACTCGTAAATTTTTTTCGTGACCGAAATTGATTTCAATTTCGGTTCAATTTTATGCGTGAAAGCAGCTACTGCTTTCAGCGCGTCTTAGCCATCGCAATTCTGTTTGTCTGTCCGTCTGTCACACGGGTGGATCAGTCAAAAACGGTGCAAACTATGATCACCAAAGTTTAACCGTCGGCTGCCTGGAAGACTCTAGTTTTAGGCACCGTAAAGCTTTTCCAGAAATTCGAAGTGGGTCACCCTGAACAAGGGCGCAAAATGAGATGGGGGTGGGAAAAATTTGTGATTTTTAACCAATAAGTCGCTGTATCTCGATAACGGTGCAAGATAGGGCTTAAGTTACTATTAATCACTAATAGGACGTCGTACACTGGCTTTCGATTGCCACCGAATTCAATGACCTTGGATGACCCTGAACGCCAAAATAGGGGATTTTATGGATTTTTGGCGATTTCGGACTGCGACACAAGTACAACGTTCGTTAGGGGCGCCACGCAACTATAACTCGTTATGCGATCCAGATGGCTGGATAGACTGACAGTTTGCGAACAGGAACTGCTATTGGCTTTCACGCGTCGCGTGAGCATTAGCTCAAATTTCTTGTTATTAACAGTAACACTGTTCAAGGTAGAAGATTTTGTTGAGAAAAATTGCGTTACCGGTAATTAACCGCCCTTCTTAACTATCCGCATTGATTGAAAATCGCCGATTCTACGCTCATTTATTCAGCACTGACTCCATGCAGTTTGTCGCCGTCGAGCGTGTCGACTCGTGAGTATTTTCAAAATATCGTATCGATATCGTATCGAAATTGAAATCCTGATATCGAATCATCACTACTGTTCTTTGCTGGCAGTGGGATTTCCCCATGTTGTAGTTTTTTCACTTTGTTTGTTTCCTTTCTGCACTGTTGGTGGTTTTTTCTGGGAAAGCATTTTTTCTTTGCTTTTAAGCGTTGATGAACTGCCGCAGCATCTTCAGCCTCTTTATGCACACAATATGTACGTTGTAAAAGTTTATTTCGCCATTAACTGATGTCACTTGTCATAGACGGAGTGATGGATTGACAGTGCTGTTGTCTAATAAGTTTACTAGTGTTGTTTGGCGCTTCTCTTATTTGATACTGTATGTCTGATGTTCGTGTCGTATTTACAGGGTGGGCCAAAAAACCGGACCTGTTTGAGCATTGATAACTCAGCAGTGGTTAGTGGTAGAAAGACGTGTAATACGTCAAAAGTTTCAGGATGCTGTAAAAAAATAGACAAATTTGCATACTGAAGCATTTAAATATTCTTTGCCTAATTTGCATAAATATGCGTAACTCCCAAATCTGACTGATTTAACGTAGATATTTGAGGTTTTGTAACTTAGCGATGTTTATTGATGGAAAGGCGCGTAATATGCCAAAAGTTTCAAAATTGTGTACCGAAGAAGTGTACAACTTGCCTATCTCAGCATTTAAATATTCTTTGATTTACACAAATCTGTCCCACCCCTAAAATCATGCTAAATTGGCAGTAACACATGAATTTAAGTTGATTTTCATTCAGCATACAGTGAAATATCAACAATCATTAACACATACGTTGAGTTTAGATGAAATTCGACATAGGCAGTTGCCCAGCTTTTGCATTCATAACCGTCATCAGTCTTGTTCGGTGGCTGATCAATTGCTGGTGTCAATGTGTTTAGGATCAGCTGAGCCCAGCATTCGATTAGCACATGTTTTAGCTGGTCAGTTACTGAAATTTTGTGACCATGCTATCTGTTGCAATGCCCCCAAACTGAGTAATTCACAGAATTTAAATCTGGATTTTTGGCGGTGAGTTTTTGAGTTCAGTGAACTCGGGAACATGGGAGTGCAGGCAAATGTCTAATTTCAGGGGTAATGAATATTTGTGCAAATTAGGCAAAAGAATATTTATATGATTTGCTATGCAAGTTCGGCCCTCAGGGGCATCATTTAGGGGGGACTGGAGGGGTCTACAGACCCCCCAAGGATTTGTGATTTCGGTTTTCTTCTCTACAAATTGTACCTTTGACTAAACGTGAAACAGCTAAAATGTCAACCGCGTTACCGCCGCAAGAACAATAGGCCTACGACACATACGAACTATTCCAGAACTATTCGATATTACAGTTTGAAGTAGATTTTAAACAACATTATGATCTGATTACTATGATGGTGTTCACGTTATTGCATTTTGTGTTTTTTTTTGCTGTGTTACGTTAGTTTTCTGATGAGACATAGGACATGTGTGCTTGCAATAGACTTTGATTGATTAATGGATTTTAAATGGCAACACGTAAACTAAGCATAATATACTTATGTATGCATATGCTAGTAAAGAAACATTTATTATCCTAGCAGTTGGACTCATCAGTTGAGTATAATTTTGTCAGTTCAAGTGTGTTATAGAACATGCAAGGTTGTTAG